>JGI994J12354_10001139_pt1 | contig 26935 bp, 17 predicted proteins | sample IntmicLarv3ML3BL_FD_12354 | JGI IMG/M metagenome (IMG submission 12354)
GCCATGACACGCTCCCAATCCTCCATATCCGTTGTTTCCGCATTGCCGCCGCAAACCGCTCCTGCATTATTTACAACAATATCCAATCGGGAAAAAGAATTGGCAGTACGTTCTACAATTTCTTTCGCATCGCCTTCTACAGATACGTCACCTTGGACAAATATCGCTTTCCCGCCATTTTCACATATCTCTTTTGCCACAAGTGCGCCGGAGGAGGAAAAGGAATTCACCGCGACCATTGCGCCCGATTGGGAAAACAAAAGCGCCGCCGCTTTTCCAATCCCCGAACCTGCGCCCGTAATCAAAACAGATTTGCCCGAAAAATCAAACATTTTTTTGCTCCCTTATCTTATCAGCCTGCCATCATATCCAAGTACGCCATTTGTCCTATAGATGTAACCATTGGCATTTTATTTTTCACCATGATTATTATTCAATTGTTTAACAACGCGATCAAAATCACTTTCTAATTGTTTCATTTCTCTTTCTCTATAAAGCTCAAATTCCTTTTCTGCTTTTTCTATTGCTTGTCTATGTGATACGGAACCACTACCAATTAGTATTTTGCGTTTAAGTAATACAATTTGATTGTTCAATGCGTCTATCCAATCTTGCATTGTCATCGGATTCAATTCTAATGCTTGGAATTCTGCAAAGTCTAAAAATTGTGACACTAATAAATTTAGTCGTTGCAATTCAAGCTCAGAGAGATAATTTTTCGCTATTTTAACATCGTCTTTGGTTATATATTCACCCTTAAAATTTGTCATTCCCACAAACGGTTTTTCATTATTTACTCTATCATAAACAACTTCGGCTGCCGTATGTTCATGAACCGCAAAGTGTAATTTATTTTGAACTGTTGCAAAGAATTTTTTTGTTAAATCTGTGCGAGGGTCATAATCTGTCGCCGTCGCATAAATATCTGTAACCTGTTGATAAAAATTCCGTTCACTGCTACGTATGTCTCGAATTCGTTGTAGCAATTCACGAAAATAACGAGAACCACCCTGCTTAAGTCGCTCGTCATCCATTGCAAATCCTTTTTGAATATATTCATGTAACCGGTTCGTCGCCCACTGCCTAAATCGTGTTGCAATTTGAGACTGCACTCTATAACCGATTGCAATAATCATTTCTAAATTGTAATGAATGACATTTCTTTTTACATCTCGCACGCCTTCTTTTTGAACTAGCAAGAATTTCTTGCTAGTTGCCTCTGCCTGCAATTCTTTATCTTTTAGTATTCCATCAATATGCTGTCCTATATTTTGTCTTGTAGTATCATATATTTCAGCAATTTGGTTTTGTGTTACCCAGATATCTTCGTCAGAAATACGTACAAAAATATTTGTAATTCCATCAACATCTTGGTATAAAATAATTTTATTCTCATCTTTTGCCATCATAGGATTAAAACCCTTTCCTAAATATATTCCTAACAAATAAAACTATTTTTTACAACTCATAAAAATAAAAAGCTCAATGAGCACTAACCACACCAATCCCCGATTGCAAAAACCGCTCCTTTGCATTTTCAATATGCACAAGCATTTTCTCCTCCGCGATACTTGTTTTTTTCTGCAAAATCGCGTCAAAAATCGCGCGGTGCTCAAGAACTGCCGCAATTGCCTGATTCTCGTGCGCAAACGAATTTCGTCTTGCTCTTTTGATATGACGGTGATAACTCGAAAGAGTGGAGTTCAAGACATCACTTCTGCAAGCCTTATTGATGGTCTCATGAAATTGAGAATCCAAAAGATACACTTGGGAAAAATCTTTCTTCGAAAGATAAAATTCCTGAAGCTCCAGCACAAGCTTCAAATCATCAAGCTCCTCCTGTGTGATTCTCTCCGCTGCCCATCCGGCGGAAAGGCTCTCGATTTTCTGACGAATCGTATAAATATCCTCAATATCCTTTTCACTGATGCCTATCACCACCGCGCCGCAATTCGGCACCACCCGAACCAATCCGTCCAGCTCCAGCTGACGAATCGCCTCTCTTACCGGTGTGCGGCTGACACCCAATTCCAAGGAAAGCTTCGCTTCAATCAGGGGTGTGCCTGATACATATTCTCCGCTGAGAATCGCCTCCTCCAAAACATGAAAAATCTTTTGAGCCGAGGTCGTCTTTTCCTTCGCATCCTTCGCCATACTGATCCCTATCCCGCCACAACGTAGCGTCATAAATTTTTAATGAAAGCATTTGCTTTTCAATTGAAAGAATTGTTCAGCCGATTCCTTAGGTAAACATCTTTTCGAAAAATCGCCTCCGCCGGGAGCGGAAGCGATACCTAAGGACAAGCGGCTTTCCATCAAAGATGCTTCACGCTTCATACTTCCATTCTTCAAGCTTTCCAATGATTTCCTCATCGGTAATCATGGTGACTCTGCCCATATCATATTCGGAATCGACCCAACTTTTCAAGTCCTGAACGATTTTTTCTTTTTTATCTACCTTCTTACCCAAATAACCCGTAAGCCAAAAGGCAATGCCGGAAAGACCCGAGGTGTTACTGATTGCCACCAAAGCCGGACGATTCAAAATCTTCTCCGTATCGAAAATATTGTAAATTTCCTGATTTTTCAAAAGTCCGTCCGCGTGAATCCCTGCACGTGTAACATTAAAGTTCTTCCCAACAAAAGGCATCATCGGGGCAATATCATACTTGAGCTCTTTTTTGAAATACTCCGCAATCTCTGAAATAACAGTTGGATCCATGCCATCCAAGGAGCCCTTCAAAGAAGCATACTCGAAAACCATTGCTTCCAACGGCACATTTCCCGTTCTTTCCCCGATTCCCAAAAGAGAACAGTTCACGCCGCTTGCGCCATACAGCCATGCGCTTGACGCGTTGGAGACACCCTTATAGAAATCATTGTGTCCATGCCACTCTATCCATTCACTCGGCACATCGCAATAGTGGCGAATACCGTAAATAATGCCCGGCACGCTCCTCGGCAACGCAGCACCCGGATAGGAAACGCCATATCCCATTGTGTCACAGGCACGAATCTTAATCGGAACGCCATATTCTCTTGAAAGCTCCATCAATTCCGAAATAAAAGGAATCACGAAACCGTAAAAATCCGCGCGGGTGATATCTTCGAAATGGCAGCGCGGAATAATGCCCTCATCCAGAACCTCTTTTACAACAGAAAGATATAACTCAAGAGCTTGCTTTCTATTCATTTTCAACTTCTGGAAAATATGATAATCCGAGCAAGAAACCAAAATGCCTGTTTCCTTGATACCAATATCCTTAATAAGCTTATAGTCCTCCCGTGAAGCACGAATCCATGTGGAAACCTCAGGGAATTGATACCCTCTTTCCATACACTTATACACCGCGTCACGGTCTTTTTGGCTATATACAAAGAACTCACTCATGCGAATCAGCCCGTTGGGACCACCCAAACGATGCAAATAATCGTAAAGAGTGACGATTTGCTCTGATGTATAGGGAGAACGTGACTGCTGCCCGTCTCTAAAGCTCGTATCCGTTATCCAAATTTGATCCGGCATATTGATCGGAACGTGTCTATGGTTAAAAGAAACCTTCGGTATTTCCGAATAGGGAAAAAGGTCTCTATAGAGATTCGGGTCCTTCGGTTCTTGCAGTTGATAATTATAAGCGTGCTGCTGAAGTAAATGTGTGCCTTCGTCATAGTAAATCATGATTGTCTCCTCCAAAAAATAGCGTTGTATACAGTCTGTCAGATTGTATGCAATGTCTATTATTGTATGCCAAATCATTTTTGTCAATATTTTTTTTGGTTTTTTCAGTTATAATAAAAGAATCTTTTTGAAAAAGGAGCTGCACACCATGGACGCTCGATCCTTATACCGGCTTTATATTGTTGAGGACGACCCCACCATTTCAGAGATTTTGAGCAACCACTTGGAAAAATGGGGCTATTCTGTGAAAACCTCCTCCGATTTTTCAAAAATCATCGAAGAATTCTTGTCGTTTTCCCCGCATATTGTGCTTCTTGATATTTCTCTTCCGTTTTTTTCAGGTTTTCACTGGTGTCGGGAAATTCGAAAAATTTCCAGTGTTCCCATTGTCTTTATTTCATCTGCCAGTGACGATATGAGTCTTGTCATGGCAATGAACATGGGCGGAGATGACTTTATCAATAAGCCCTTTACTTTAGAGGTTATCACCGCAAAGATTCAAGCTATTCTTCGGCGCACTTATGATTTAGTAGCACCGCCGTCTTTTTTCGAACACCGGGGTGCTGCCTTCATGCCGTCTGATTCCAGCATGATTTTCCAAGGAAAAAAGACCGAGCTCACCAAAAATGAACAACGAATTCTATTGGCGCTTTGGGAAAATAAGGGTGCGGTCGTTTCACGGGATACCTTGATTCGAAAGCTTTGGGATGCGGATAGCTTTATTGACGACAATACGCTCACGGTGAACATGACCCGGCTTAGAAAAAAATTGGAGGCACTGGGACTATTTGATTTTATTTCCACGAAAAAAGGTCTCGGATATATCTTGGAGGAGCTGTAATTTATGCTTTTTTTGCGTTATGTGAAGGATCGGGTTTTTCTTTTTCTTTTATTTCTCCTTACTATCGGAACCATTTACTTATTTTTCTATCTGGAAAATCTTCCGTTTCTGGCAGCCTTTGATATTTCTATTTGGATTTTTACTTTCTTCTTTCTTTTTCTTCTATCCGATTTTTTTTATTACCGAAAAAAGCACCGCGTGCTTTTCCATATTTCGCGCGCACTCCCTTTTTCCATTTTGACCTTTCCTACCCCACAGACACAAATCGACCGGGATTATCAGAAAATCATCTCTTCTCTAAATACCGAGCTTCGTTCCATGATTTCTCAAACGGATTTGAAAAAAGCTGAAATGAATGACTATTACACCCTATGGGTTCATCAAATCAAAATTCCTCTTTCTGCCCTACAGCTCATGCTTGAGGCGAATCCCAATTATTCCTACGCCGAAAAAATGCAAGAAGAAATCCACCGTATTGAACACTATTTGGATATGCTATTGCAATTTTTGCGATTGGAGAGCTTTTCCGGTGATTTATTGATTCAGCCATATCCTCTTGATGATATCCTTCGTGAGGTCGTCAAGAAAAATCGAAATATTTTTCTTCGTAAAAAAATCGCATTCGATCTTCAGGTTCCTTCATTCGAGGTTCTCACTGATCGAAAATGGCTATCCTTTGTCCTCGAACAAATTCTTTCAAATGCCCTAAAATACACGAACAAAGGCAAAATTTCTATTTACATGGACAAAAACAAAGAGAATGTCCTCATTATAGAAGATACCGGCATCGGAATCCCTCCCGAGGACTTGCCCCGCATCTGGGAACGCGGCTTTACCGGCTACAACGGACGAATTCAAAACAAGTCCTCCGGTCTTGGTCTTTATATGTGCAAATCTATTTCAGACCGGCTTTCTATGACGCTCTTTATTTCTTCTGCCCAAGAAAAAGGCACTCGTGTCTATATTTCTTTTCCCAATCAGAAGCTTGAGACCGAATAAACAAACCTTTCAAAAGTGTAAGCTTTCCTCTTATTTTGTAAGCTAAAAAAATGTTACGGCAGAAAAAACAGCCGTATACTTATTTTATAAATAAAAAAGGAGACGCATTATGGCACTTTTAGAGGTTAAAAACGTAAAAAAAATATACACAACACGCTTCGGCGGCAACCAGGTACAGGCACTTTCCGATATATCCTTCTCGGTTGAAAATGGTGAATATGTTGCCATCATGGGCGAATCCGGTTCAGGAAAAACAACACTTCTAAATATCCTTGCCGCATTAGATAAGCCCACCACGGGAGAGGTTCTTTTGAATCAAAAAAGTATTCTCACCATAAAAAACAGCGAAATTTCCCGTTTTCGCAGAAATCATTTGGGCTTTGTATTTCAGGACTTTAATCTTCTTGATACCTTCAACGTAAAAGACAATATACTTCTTCCTCTTGTCTTATCCAATACCCGGTATGATGACATGATGATACAACTTACCCCGATTGCCAAGACACTTCATATAGAAGATATTCTTTCCAAATTTCCTTATGAAATCTCCGGCGGGCAAAAGCAGCGCGCCGCCATTGCAAGGGCTCTTATTACCCAACCGGAAATTGTACTGGCAGATGAGCCGACAGGTGCTTTAGATTCCAAGTCAACTGCCGAGCTTCTTCGGACCTTTGAGGAAATCAACCAAAATGGTCAGACGATTCTGATGGTTACTCATAGTACCATTGCGGCAAGCCACGCAGGACGAGTGCTTTTTATAAAGGACGGACAAGTCTTTCATCAAATCTACAAGGGAAATATGCGTCCCGATGAGCAGTTTCAAAAAATATCCGACACACTCACACTCTTGGCAACAGGAGGAAATCACCATGAATAAGCTTCTTTTTTATCCGCGCCTTGCCATTATTAATTTGAAAAAAAATAAAACCTTTTATTTCCCTTACCTTCTCGTTTGCACGCTTTCCTCAGTTTTGCTCTACAGTCTTCTTTCTTTATACAGTAACCCCGGACTTAGTACCTTAAACGGTGCGGCGTCTGTTTCCATTATTTTCCTTTTGGGTATCGTTATTCTTTCCTTATTTTCTATTATTTTATTTTTCTACACTAACAGCTTTCTTATGAAACGACGGCAAAAAGAATTCGCACTCTACAGCATTCTCGGCATGGGAAAAAAACACATTTGTCGTGTTCTTTTTTTTGAAAATCTCATAACCGGTGCTGCAAGCATTATTTCCGGTATTCTTCTTGGTATCCTTATCAGTCGTCTCGTATTTCTCGTTTTTTTGAAAATGGTACATTTTTCTATTCCTTTAGATTTTTATATTTCTATTGATGCTATTCTTATTACCACTGCTATTTTCGTCGGTATCTTTCTTTTATTATTGCTGCGAAATATTTTCCGTATTTATCTGTCTAGCCCAGTCAGCTTACTACAAGGCAGTCAATCCGGCGAAAAAGAACCAAAAGCCTCGTGGATTCTTACGGTCTTGGGAATCCTCTCTCTTGGTGCAGGCTACTATATTGCCATTGTGACGGAAAATCCACTGAACGCTATAGGAAAATTTTTCATAGCCGTACTATTTGTTATTATCGGCACTTATTTTCTTTTTATTTCCGGGAGCATTGCCGCACTCAAATTCATGAAAAAAAGAAAAGCGTTTTTCTATAAACCCAGAAATTTCATTGCCGTGTCCGGTATGCTTTACCGTATGAAGCAAAATGCCGCCGGACTTGCTTCCATTTGCATTCTATGCACCATGGTGCTTGTTACGCTTTCTACCACCGTATCTCTTTATCTCAGTGCCGACAAAATCGCTAAAGAACAGTGTCCCAACGATATCTCTATTCGATATGCGCCCGAACAAAAAGACGATATTGAAGCTTATATTACCGCCTCTGATAGTAAAGACATTTCTATCATCAACTACAACACATATCGTTTTTCTACATTACTTTTGGCAAAAACGGATAATCAGTTTTTTTCTGATGAAGAAAATGAAGGAGGTCTTTCCTTCGCAGACTTTAATAAACAAGCATTTTTGACCATTCTTCCTCTTGAGGACTATAATCAACTTGAAGGACAAAATATTGCTTTGGAAGAATCAGAAATCCTTTTCTTTTCTCAAAACGACGACACCTTTCATTACGCTTCCTTATTTATAAACAATGAAGAATATGCTATAAAAGAGCACCTATCCTCCATGTTCTCTTCCACCGGCGATAACACNGTTATTTTTTACAAATCCTACCTTCTTGTTGTAAGAGATATGGAGGTCCTTACCGCCCTCATCACAGACAAGGATGGTTCGAAAAACGCTTCCTATGAACGTATTTCTTCCTTTGATATTGTTGCGGAAAACGATGAAATAAAAACCCTTTATGCCCAAAATCTTCACGACGATATTACCCAAAATGTACATCGTGTTTTTGTTTTCACTTCCTATCATTTGTTAAAAGAAGCTTTTTTCGAGCTATGTGGAGGATTTCTTTTTTTGGGGGTATTTTTAGGTATCGCTTTTCTTGCAGCCGCCGCTTTGATTATTTACTACAAGCAGCTCTCCGAGGGATATCAAGATTACGAACGCTTTTTAATTATGAAAAAGGTTGGTCTTAGCGAAAAAGAAATCAAAAAAACTGTCAATAAGCAGATTCTTCTTGTTTTCTTCCTTCCGCTCACCACTGCTATCCTACATATTGGATTTTCTCTTAAATTTTTCGGAAGGCTTCTTCTTTTATTCGGACTTACCGATTTTCAGTTTATCGTATTATGTGCCGCAGGAACTGTTTTGATTTTTTCAATTCTCTATATGCTTATTTATAAGCTTACTTCCAATTCTTATATGAAACTGATAAAATAACAGAATATATTTTCGTTTTCCCGCCGCGGCACGAGGTTATTTTTCATGATTACCCTAACCAATCGTCAAGCACGTCAATTCATTCTTTTGAAGCACGGACTTCTGGGCGAGTACAAATTCGTCGGAAAAGAAGGTGCCTTGGCGTATATCCGTCAGGCAGGCTGCATACAATATGACCCGATAGATGTGTGCGGGAAAAATCCGGAATTGGTCTTGCAATCGCGCGTCAAGGGCTGTACCAAAAAAATGCTCTCCGAGCTTTTATACAAGGACAGAGCCCTCATAGACTATCCGGATAAAAATCTTTCCATCATGCCCGCAGAGGATTGGCCGTATTTTGAAAGATATCGAAAGGCTTCGCGAGAGAACGCCGAAAAGTTCCCCGAAATGGAAGCGATTCTGGAAGAAGCTCGCTTGCAGATAGAAAAAAAGCCTTTCGTATGCTCGGACGACCTGAAGCTTGAGGGAAAAATCTTTTGGCGTTCTGCCATTCATTGGAGTGCCGGAACGAATATGTCTCGTTCCGTTTTAGAACAAATGTACTCCACCGGAGAGCTTGTGATTCATCATAAAAAGGGGGCGCGAAAATATTATGCGCCCGCAAAAAAACATTTGCCAATAGACCTTCTTACAAAAAAAGACCCTCTACACAGTGACCTTTTGCACAACGAATGGCGTGTTCTTCGCCGCATAGGTGCTGTCGGACTTATGTGGAACAAGCCCTCTGACGCATGGCTCAATATTTGGGGACTCAAATCCGAAGAAAGAGAAGCGATTTTCAAAAAACTGCTGGACGAGAATAAAATCTCCCCGATTTTGATAGAAGGGCAAAAGGATATCTTTTACCATCTAAAAGAGGATGTAGACCTCCTGCAATTCATACTGCAAAATCCATCCTTGAAGCCTCGCTGCGAATGTATTGCCCCTTTAGATAATTTTCTATGGGATAGAAGGCTCATACAAGCACTTTTTGCCTTCGACTACAAATGGGAAATCTACACCCCCTTGGAAAAAAGAAAATTCGGGTATTATGTTCTTCCCTTACTCTGGGGAGAACGCTTCATCGGACGTATAGAGGTAATCGCAAACAAAAAAGAGAAAACTCTTTTAGTGAAAAATATTTGGTACGAAGAAAATATAAAAATAACAAAAAAACAAACTGCCGCCGTCACCTCCTGCCTTAAAAAAATGGCACGCTTCAATCAATGCGATATCGTCGCTTATTCCTAAAGCATAGTTATCCTCGCTGGATTTTTATACCCATAGGGTGTATGATTATTCTAACTAAAATCCACCCGCCGACATCCAAGGACCCGATGTCCGGCTACATTGAAAAGGAGTGAATGCCGCGTGTCAGAACATATTGTACATACCGGAATCATTGAAGACAGCTTTGCTATTGCACCGTATTTATCCCAAATCCCCGACGACTTCAAGGAAGTAATGAGAGAACATCTCGGATTCGCCAAGCTTGGTTCTATTACCGTTGCGGGAGACCAGTTTTCCTTTCGCCTTTTGGAAGAATGGCGTCCGTTGTGGAGCCAGCGTGATGATAACCTCAAAGCCAAGCTCGCATTTGTACTTGGCTGGATCAGCCACCGTGCTTGCGACCGGCAGATGAAGCCTATTTGGAATATTTCCGAAATGATGGCGCGTGGTTCCGATGCGGACCCCAAGCTTTCTCCAACAGAATGCAGTGTCTATCATGAAGCGGAGCTTTATAATCTGTACTACAAGGACGACCCCAGCTTCCGCCTTGCCATTTTCCCGGACGAGCTACAGGCTTGCCGCGGTGCAGAGCTTTTTGATTTGGATACTGCCTCGGAATATATGCAAAGTGCTTTTGGTGTCAATTTGATGAACATACAGCCCTTTTCCGCAGACGATGACGGACAGGCTTTTTTTGAAAACATCTGCTTGCGCGCACAGAAGTTTTATGTTGATGTTTCAAGATACACAAGAGCCTCCGGCTCTCCCATTCCCAAATTGAGAAGCGAATATGTGACAGATATCGATTGGTATGATGAAAATGACGATATTTTGAAGGTAGCAAAAAAAATCAGAAGCAACGGTGTTTCCTCTACCGAGGAATGTGAAAAGGCGATGAAAGCGGTTGCCAACAGCCACTACGGACTCGCGCTTCAAAAATCCCTTGAATATATGATTTCCTCTGCTTCTTATTTTTCTGACCCCACTATGTCAATGGATACTCTAAAGGACAAATTGGATATCGGCAAGCTTGGAAGAAAAGGACTTGGCGTATAAGCTTACCGCAAATGATTCGTTTCAAAATAAGGAGAATTTTTTATTATGCTAAATACATATTTCATCCACATAGCAGCGGTTCGTATGGCCGCTCAACTAACGAAAACAGAACTATATGATAATTACGCCTTCCATGGTGCTATTTCCGATTTTACAGATATATCCTTAGGCAAGATAGAAGAGGCGGACGGAATTCCGGATGTTCCCCAAAAGGCAGATAGCTTCCTTTTCGGTCAAGCCTGCGGCAAAGTCATTAAGAATACTCTTTCGGCTTACACCGAACAGCAATTTTTGGTTTTCGAGGCAGACACCGTAAAGGGAACCTTCCTAAAGCTCACACCGGAAAACATGAAATCGTATTCCGAAGAGGAATTAAAGGATTCCTTGAAAACGGTTTTCCGCGCGCTTTTGAAATTCGCACAGATTCGTACACATACCGCGAAGCCCGGAAATGAAGATATCAATAAATGGCTTTCTGATTACAATGCACTTTTACTTGACTTCGAGCCGACCCTTGATACTCTTATTAACGAAATAATCAATCCTTCCGAAAAAAACGGTATCGTTTTCTTCGATAAGAACGACAAATTGATTTCGTTATCCAATAGTGGTTCCATCACAGAAGAAAAAATCCAAGAGGCTCTATCTGAAAAGCCTTCTTCCGTTTTCGGTACGATTCTATTCGACATTCTTACCTCTCTTCCATCGCTGTGAGGTGACACAAGCTTCTAATGATTGCGTCTGTTTTCCGACCAACAGAGCCGCTCATCATTTTTGAAGTGAAAAAATCATCTCATCTACCACACAACCAAAAAATCCTCGCCACTTGCATTTTGCAGGGGGTGAGGATTTTTATTAGCTATCATATTTTGAAAAAGCTTATTGAATAACGCGGCGCAAGCCCACTATGGTACCCATATCCAAGCTACCATAGATGACCTCTTGCTTGGAAGCGGACGCGTGAATCACCTGTCCCCCTCCAATATAAATACCTGTATGGTCAGCATAAGTTCCGCCGTTTATAGCCCAAGTAACAATATCGCCGGGAACAAGGTCTGAACGGCTCACGCTCACACCAACGCTTTTTAAGGAATTCGCTAAATGCGGCAATTCAATTCCAACTTGCCGATACGCATACACAACCAAACCGGAGCAGTCTACGCCACTTTTCGACGCACCCGCCCATACATAAGGAACGCCTAGCATAGACTCGCAAACACTCACAATACTTGATCCGTTCACACCGGTAATCGAGGGAAGAGACGCTACATTTCCTGTTGATGTTGAACCTCCACCACCAGAACCAGAAGAGTTCGTACGGCGCGGTGCTTGTGTAGGCACCGGTGTTGGTGTAGGCGGAGGTGTCTGTGTCGTAAACGCGATAGCCACATATCCTTGCAATCCATCTGAAGTCGTAACCTTGTACCATTTATCAGCAATATCCGAGCAAGACAATCTTGTATCCTTTGGCAGCGTCTTAATCGGCGCACTTTCAGAAGAAGGACCCTCTCGCAAAATGAGTCCGTCTGATGATTTCACCCACACCGTTCTGTCAATCGCAATAAAAACCATTGTTTCGGAAAGGCAATAGGTAGGCACATATCCTTCTGTTCCATCTTCTGTTCTGATTTTTGACCAGGAATCACCATCACTTAGGCGTGTAACACTCTCTGCCTTGTTGATGCTCGCCACCGTCACTGCCGACATAAACGGTTCTTCTTTAATAATGGTCGCATTCGTCTGAATATAGTTCAGGCGATCTACATATGTAAACGTTTCCGGATCTAATATCTCAACGGGAATCTCATCCGAATCCGCATACGGAACAATCACTGCCGTATTAATGGACTGGTATTCCTCTTGAGAAACCGGTGCCGTATCATCGTAATAGGAAGCTGATACGGTTTGTCCTTCACCAATGACAATCAATCCGGAAAGAGGATCCGCACCGCTTTCATTTTCCAGCGGTGTCTCTTCACCTTCTTCTCCCTCAGAAGGTACACCTGACAACAGTGCATAGTCCTCAATCAACACATCTTTTTGGCTGGGATCAAAGGGATATACCTTCGCATAAGCCTTTCCAATTAGGATATCTGACGGATCTTCTCTGCCTATTCCAACAGGAAATAAAAGTAAAGGCAGTGCAACAGCTACACTAACTGCAACTGCAAGCACTGCCAAAAAACCTTTTCTTCTAAAAACAAATCTTGTACGCATAAAACCTCAATAGTATCTGACAAATTACTCAGCGTCCGTTGACACCGAATTCGCCACTGCTCCCACCAAAAGAGATGCGTCATAGTTATCTAAAAGATTACTATTTTTCTCGATGACCGGAACTGCTGTAATATTTCTATACTTCAGCATTCCTGTACCGGCAGGAATCAACTTTCCTATAATAACATTTTCCTTCAAGCCACGCAAAGGATCAATCTTGCCCTTCACCGCAGCATCCGTAAGAACACGCGTAGTTTCTTGGAACGACGCGGCTGAAAGGAATGAATCTGTAGCAAGAGAAGCCTTGGTGATACCAAGAAGCGTTCTTTTTCCCGAAGCAGGAATCAAATCCGCAGCCTCTGCCTTTTCATTTTCCGCCTCAAAGTCAAAAATGTCAACCAAGCTTCCTGTGAGAAGATTCGTATCGCCCGGATCATCAATTCTGACCTTACGCATCATTTGGCGGGTAATGACTTCGATATGCTTATCATTAATCGTAACACCACCGCTCTTATAAACCTTGATGACTTCGCTGATAATATACTTCTGTACACCGCGAACCCCTTTTATTTTCATAATTTCCTGCGGACTCACAGTACCATCTGTAAGAAGGTCTCCGGCTTCTACAAAATCGCCTTCCTTAACCTTCATCGTAGCAGAATAGGAAAGCGGGTATACCTTCTCCTCCAGCTCGTCCTCTGTCTTTGCGGTAACCACGATTTCTTTTTTTCTCTTTGCGCCTTCGTCAATACGAATCACACCATCAATTTCAGATATGATTGCCTGACCCTTTGGCTTTCTTGCTTCGAAAAGTTCCTCAACACGGGGAAGACCCTGTGTAATATCGTCACCGGAAGCAATACCGCCGGTGTGGAAGGTACGCATGGTAAGCTGTGTTCCCGGTTCTCCGATGGACTGTGCCGCCATAATACCTACTGCTTCACCACCAATTGTAGGCTCTCCGCTGGCAAGATTGATACCGTAACAACGTGAGCATACACCATGACGACATCTGCAATCAAATACCGAGCGAATCGCAACCTTCTTAAGACCGGAGGCTTCAATCTCATCTGCCATGATTTGGGTAATCAGCTCGTTTTCACCAACAATCACCGCGCCTGTTTCCGGATGAACAATTTCTGTAGAGGTATATCTTCCCGCCAAACGGTCAGAAAGCGACTTTATAACGTCTTTTTTATCATTTGCGATAATAGCGATTTCTGTCACATAGGTAAAATCTTTTGTTCCACAGTCTTCCTCTGTAACAATAACATCTTGCGCTACATCCACCAAACGACGTGTCAAATAACCGGAGTCCGCCGTTTTCAATGCAGTATCGGAAAGCGCTTTACGGGCACCATGAGAGGATATAAAGAATTCAAGAACATTCATACCTTCACGAAGATTCGACTTAATCGGAATTTCAATGGTTTTACCGGAGGTATCCGCCATATTACCACGCATACCGGCAAGCTGCTTGATCTGGTTAATCTGACCACGCGCACCGGAATCAGACATCATCTTAATCGGATTGTATTTTCCAAGATTTATCTTCAATTCCTCTGTAATCGCATCTGTTGTGTCACTCCAAACCGTGATAACCGATTTGTAACGACCTTCCTCATTTAACATACCGCGCTGATACATCTGATTGATTTTTTCCACCTTCTTCTCGGCATCCGAAATCATCTTTTCCTTAACATCCGGAACAATCATGTCCTCAACGCCAATAGACAATCCGCTTCTTGTAGAGAAACGATAGCCCATATCCTTAATATCATCCAGAAGTATAGAAGAGAATCCGGCACCATGAATACGAATGGTACGGCTAATAATATCCTCTTGCATTTTCTTTCCAATCAAGAAGTCACACTCTAAGAGCAATTCATTTCCCGGAATGGAGCGATCGACATAGCCCAAATCTTGAGGAATAATAGCGTTGAAAATGAAACGGCCGAGCGTTGATTTTACAAGACCTGTCTTCATTTCGCCATTTACTTCACGTGTTATGCGAATCTGAATGGAAGCGTGCAATTCCAAGTCATGCTCGTCGTATGCCATCATTGCTTCATCAAGAGAAGAGAACACCATACCATCGCCTTTTGCATCTTCTCTGTCTATTGTAAGATAGTAGCAACCCAAAATCATATCCTGAGACGGTACTGTAACCGGCATACCATCTTGCGGTCTCAAAAGGTTGTTGGAAGAAAGCATCAAAAACCGTGCTTCTGCCTGCGCTTCCGCAGAAAGAGGTACATGAACCGCCATCTGATCACCGTCAAAGTCCGCGTTAAATGCTACACAAACCAAAGGATGAAGCTTAATTGCACGACCTTCTACAAGGGTAGGTTCAAATGCTTGAATTCCCAAACGGTGCAGGGTAGGCGCACGGTTCAACATAACCGGATGATCCTTAATAACGTCTTCAAGGATATCCCATACTTGATCGGCGGCTCTTTCTACCATTCTCTTTGCTGTCTTTATATGCTGTGCGTGACCGTCACTTACCAGACGCTTCATAACAAAGGGCTTAAAGAGTTCTAATGCCATTTCCTTCGGAAGTCCACATTGGTGCATCTTTAGCTCTGGACCAACAACAATAACCGAACGGCCGGAATAGTCAACACGTTTTCCCAGAAGATTCTGACGGAAACGTCCTTGCTTACCCTTTAGCATATCGGAAAGCGACTTAAGCGCACGGCTCGAAGCACCCGTTACAGGACGTCCGCGACGACCATTGTCGATTAAAGCATCGACCGCTTCTTGAAGCATTCTCTTTTCATTTCTTACGATAATTTCAGGCGCACTCAACTGTAGAAGCTTACTCAGTCTGTTATTTCTGTTAATAACACGACGATACAAGTCATTCAAGTCAGAGGTCGCAAAACGTCCGCCATCGAGCTGAACCATAGGGCGAAGCTCCGGAGGTAGAACCGGAATCACATCCAAAACCATCCAATCTGGTCTGTTGCCCGATTTTTTGAAAGCTTCCACTACTTCAAGACGCTTTACAATACGTGCTTTTTTCTGTCCCGAAGCAGAACGGAAATCCTCGTGAAGACTCTCCGCAAGCTTATTTACATCCAATTCCGAAAGCAAGGTCTTAATGGCTTCCGCTCCCATTTTCGCAACAAAAGAATTTCTTCCGTACTTTTCGATTGTCTCTCTATATTCCCGCTCATCAATAATGGCGCACTTTGTGAGATTGGTTTCACCCGGGTTCAGCACAATATACGCACCAAAATAAAGAACTCTTTCTAGATTTCTCGGGGTAATATCCAGAATCAAACCCATTCTACTGGGAATTCCTCTGAAATACCAAATATGAGATACCGGTGCTGCCAACTCAATATGACCCAAGCGTTCACGACGAACCTTTGATCGAGTAACTTCAACACCGCAACGGTCACAAATAATGCCTTTATAACGTATTTTTTTATACTTTCCGCAATGACATTCCCAGTCCTTTGTCGGCCCGAAAATCTTTTCGCAGAACAAGCCGTCTCTTTCCGGCTTTAAGGTACGATAGTTAATCGTTTCCGGCTTCTTCACCTCACCAAAGGACCATCCCTTTATGATTTCCGGTGATGCCAGCTTTATTCCGATTGATTCAAAATTGTTCATTTCAAACATATTTTTGAAGACTCCTTCCAGTTAGAGAAAAATAAGAAAAAGATTTCGGGTTAATACCCTTCTTCCATATCGTTATTTTCATTTGCTACATCCGATTCATCCGCCGCAAAAGTCAAATCATCCAAGTCCTCTGGCATAAGCAGTGTATCGTCTACAATATCACCGTCTTCTGACAGTTCTCCTTCTGTATATCCGGCACCTGCCAAATCATCCTGCGTTGAATCTGACGCAAAATGCGATAAGAGCTCTGCATCCGGAAGCGGAAGATCCACATCTTCTTCTGCCGCGTCCTTTAGCTTGAATTCATCATCACCGGAATAAATATGAACATCCAGTGCCAATGATTGCAATTCACGTACCAACACCTTAAAGGATTCAGGAATACCCGACTCCGGAACGCTTTGCCCCTTAACGATTGATTCATAGGTCTTTGTACGTCCTGCAATATCATCCGATTTAACCGTTAGTATCTCCTGTAGGGTATGAGAAGCACCATATGCCTCCAGTGCCCAAACTTCCATCTCTCCGAAACGCTGACCGCCAAACTGAGCTTTTCCGCCCAATGGCTGTTGCGTAACAAGTGAATACGGTCCAATAGAACGGGCATGAATCTTATCGTCAACCAGATGGTGCAACTTCAGATAATACATGACACCCACTGTGATACGGTTCTCAAATGCTTCTCCTGTACGTCCATCATACAGTACCGTCTTTCCGTCATCATCAATACCCGCTTCGCGGAACGCATCAATGATATCTTCTTCTCTCGCACCGTCAAAAACCGGTGTTGCTACCTTCCACTCCAGAGAACGTGCAGCACGTCCAAGATGGACCTCCAATAGCTGACCGATATTCATACGGGAAGGAACACCCAGAGGATTCAAAACGATATCCAATGAGGTACCATCCGGCATAAACGGCATATCCTCTTCCGGAAGAATACGGGAAACAACACCCTTATTTCCGTGACGACCCGCCATCTTGTCTCCTACTGACAGCTTTCTCTTTTGTGCAATATATACACGAACAAGTTTGTTGACACTGCCCTTTAGGACGTCATCATTTTCCTTGTCAAAGGTCTTAACATCTACAATGATACCGGATTCTCCATGAGGAACACGTACAGAAGTATCACGAACCTCTCTGATTTTCTCTCCGAAAATCGCGCGGTACAATCTCTCCTCCGCCGTGAGTTCTGTCTCTCCTTTTGGTGTGACCTTACCCACGAGGATATCTCCGGCGCGAACCTCGGCACCGACACGAATCACACCATACTCGTCCAAATCCTTCAGCGCATCATCACTGACATTGGGGATTTCTCTTGTGATTTCTTCAGAACCAAGCTTCGTATCTCTAGCTTCACACTCATATTCTTCAATGTGAATAGAGGTATAAATGTCATCTCTTACCAGACGTTCATTAATGAGAACGGCATCCTCATAGTTGTAGCCTTCCCATGTCATAAAGCCAATCAGAACATTCTTTCCAAGTGCCAATTCACCATTTTGTGTAGACGGACCGTCTGCAATGATATCGCCCTCCTTGACCGGGTCATTCACCCGAACCAATGGACGCTGGTTAATACAAGTACTTTGGTTGGAACGCTGATACTTTGTAAGGCGATAAGTATCCTTCTCGCCATTTTCCTTTGTCACTTCAATTCTATCCGCAGAAACAAAGGTGGTAACGCCGTCATTTTTCGCAACCTTGCAAACACCTGAATCCTTCGCCGCTCTATACTCCATACCGGTACCGATAATCGGTGATTCTGGACGGATAAGAGGAACTGCTTGACGCTGCATGTTCGAACCCATCAGAGCACGGTTCGCATCATCATTTCCCAAAAACGGAATCAATGAAGTTGCCACAGAAACCAACTGCTTCGGAGAAACGTCCATCAAATCAACTTGATGATGTTCTCTTTCTACAAACTGATCGAGGTAACGGCAAACTACCTTCTCATCCAAGAAGTGTCCTTCTTCATCAATCGGCTCATTTGCCTGCGCTACATAGAAATAATCTTCTTCATCCGCTGTCATATACCGAACTTCATCCGTAACCAGACCCTTTTCCTTGTCGTAGACACGGAAAGGCGTTTCNATAAANCCATANGAATTNACACGTGCATAAGTTGCCANTGAGTTGATAAGTCCGATGTTCGGACCTTCCGGTGTCTCAATNGGACACATACGTCCATAATGCGAAGGATGAACGTCACGAACCTCAAAGTTGGCACGCTCACGAGAAAGACCGCCCGGTCCTAATGCAGAGAGTCTTCTCTTATGTGTAAGCTCCGCAAGCGGATTCGGTTGATCCATGAACTGAGAAAGCTGCGAGGAACCAAAAAACTCCTTCACGGACGCGCTCACAGGTCGTGTATTCACAAGTTGAAGAGGTGTCACGGTTGCAAGCTCTTGAACCGCACCCATTCTCTCTCTGATATTTCTTTCCATACGGGCAAAACCAATTCTGATTTGATTTTGCAAAAGTTCTCCTACGGAACGAATACGGCGGTTTCCAAGATGATCAATGTCATCAATGGTACCTACACCATATTCCAATCCAATCAGATAACTCACAGTGGAGACAATATCATCCACCGTCAAGTGCTTTGGCATCAACTCGTAAACATTCGCCGAAAGTGCTGCGTGAAGAGCTTCACCAAAATCAGAGGTTCCGGATATGCGGACACCCTCAATCAGAGAACGAAGAACAGAAGTTCTTACATTTTCCACTACACCTGTTTTCAAAATATCAAAGGAACCAAGTTCTTCCTCTGTAAAACTAGCGCGAATAAATTGATCCGGATTGACTCTTGCATTACCAACCACTTTCAAGGGTTGCTCAGATATCGTTACAGTTTCTCCGACCTTTTTGATCGGGTAAATCAGCACTTCGTTGATGCCTGCATCCGCAATCGCGTCTGCCTGCTCCGCGCTAAGGATATCTCCCTTTGCCGCAAGAACTTCTCCATCTTCTGTCACAACCGATTCAACTACTTTGTGACCGCGAATACGCGCCGCGATAGAAAGCTTCTTATTCACTTTATAAATACCCACACGCGCCAAATCATAGCGGCGTGGATCAAAGAACATTGTATTTAGAAGAGTCTCTGCACCTTCAACAGAAGCAGGCTCACCCGGACGAAGCTTATGATACAGTTCAGAAAGACCATCCTCACGACTGTGTGTGGTATCCTTCTTCATGGTTTCGTTCAAACTTCTTTCGTCTCCGAAAAGGTTTATAAGTTCCTCGTCCGTTCCAAAGCCCAACGCACGAAGGAAAACGGTAAGCGGAAACTTACGCGCACGGTCTACACGAACATACATAACGCCGTTCGCATCCGTCTCATATTCAAGCCATGCACCTCTATTCGGGATAACCTGTGTACAGTAAAGACGATCGTCTGTCTTTTCCTTCGACAAAGTAAAATAAGCACCTGGTGAACGAACAAGCTGGCTAATGATAACCCGCTCAGCTCCGTTAATCACAAAGGTACCGGTGTCCGTCATAATCGGGAAATCACCGATAAAAACGGACTGATCCTTTACTATATTATCTCTTTTATTGGTAAGTCGAACAGTAACACGTAGCGGAGCCGCAAAATTGCAGTCCTTTTCCTTGCATTCTTCTACTGTATACAAGGGCTTTTCCGGATCAAATTCCTTTTCAATAAAGGCAAGTTCGATATCTCCGGAGTAATCTGTGATTGGGGAAATTTCTTTCAAAACTCCCATCAATCCTTCATTGATAAACCACTGATAGGAGTTCTTCTGAATCTCTATCAAATTTGGCATATCCAGAACTTCATTGATTCGAGAATACGACATCCTCTTTGCTCTTCCCAGTTGGACGGGACGCACCATTACACATCACCTCACGAATATTCTGGCTCAAAGGCCTAATAGTGCCATTTTCTGGCACTTTTTCCATTTGCCTGTACCCCTAAAAACTGAAGGTACAGTGGCAAAAATGAGCGAATAAAGATACTCGCCCACTTTATGACACGTTATAAAATAATAACATCCCTTTTATCACGTGTCAACGTGAAGTGAAAAATATTTACGAAAAGTTATTATGTTGCAAATTCAATAAAGCCATAATGAATAGTATATCCATTTCCTTCTTCTTTTGTAAGGGCATCATACCAATCATAGTATGCGGTGCTTTCAGCAGTTGCTTGAACCGACATTTGCCAAGCAGGAAGCTTCTCACAGAAGAAATACAATGACACACTGCCTGTATTTTCAACGATTGTCATATTGCCTTTTACTCTTTTTTCATCAAAAAGCCACGCAAACAAAATATCATCGTGTGTAGGTTCTGTCTCTTCGTGCTCGTGATCTACTTCTTCGTCCTCCTCATGCTCATGTTCCTCTGTGAGCGTGAACGAAGATTCCATTGCAGCTTTTATNAGACCACCACTGATTGCAGAAGAATCATCTGAACTTTCTTTTGCTTTTGAAGCAAAAGCAGCTTCGTCCATACCTTGCAACATCATATTTTCCAATTCTTGATGGAAAGAAATCATCTGTGCCGCAGCCGTCATATCCTCATTTGAATAATCCACCGCTAAGGTTATTTTTCTGTATGTCACTGCATCTTGCTCATCTATTGTTCTTTCTTGGAAAAAAACCGCGATAGCTCCTACTTCTGTTTTTACCACCGTGGTATCGCCTTCTTTTCTTTCTTTTGCACTCAAGAAATCAGAAACCTCTTCTCCGAAATTGGAAGTGATAGTGCCTTTTTCATAGTCTGTAAAAAGGGTCGGGTCATTCCCGTCCTCAAACCTTGATACATCTGCCGCAACACCTGCGTTCTTACTAGCTTCCAAAAATGCTTCTGCGTCCTTTGCCTCATCTACAATTGCTTGTGCTCTATCAACCGCAACTTGAATATCTCCTTCTGTCGGCTCCGGTGCTTCTGTAGGTTCTGTAGGTGCCGTAGTAGTGGGTTCTGTGTCTTCCTCTACTGACGTATCTTCTGCATCCTCCAGTTCTTCATCAAGTGCCGGATCTAAAGCGGGTATTCTATACGCATGGAAGGTAATCTTTGCATACGCACCGGGATCTTCTTCAAAAAGAGTCGCCGCCTCTTCCGACGAAACCGCATATTCCCCCTGCAAAAGATAATTTATATATTCTGAAACATACGCCTGTCTTTCCACAATACTTCTGGCAACCCGTACCGTGATTCCATTTCCGTAGGTATTCGCTAAATACTGATCCGCAGTGATGCCGTATATGTCTGCCGCCGCTCTGATTTCAGAAATACTATCGTCCGCCGTTTTTTTAGCACTAACCGCTTCGAAACCTTCCGCCCTTGCCCGACGCTCCAAAAGAATAATCTCCTGCCAGCTTTCTGCTGCCGACTCTGAAAACATTTCACGATACGTTCTTCCTTCGGCATCCGCAACCCTGTCCAAATCCGCTTTTCCGCTAAGAATACCGTAATTAACATATGTTGCATAAAGATTGTTGTAATAGTAGCTGAACTCTGTAATCTTCACAGAATCTCCTGCAATATTTGCTGCCGGAAGAATCTTCGCCGGAAGACCAATTGCATGTGCAAAATATATAAAAATACTCAGTATGAAAAAAGTTGCAACAGCAATAGATATCGCACGCTTGCGCCATCTGGCCGCGCCTCTTATTTTCTTACTCTTGGATGTAGCTGGTTTTTTATTCATTTTTTATATAAACTCCATTCTTCATGTAATTATCTAATTCATAGCGATTATTATAATTCGCCGCCGGAAAGAATGCAAGAAATCTCTCCAATCCTTTTTATCCAGTAGCGAGGGTTTTCTCTTTTCATTTCTTCTTTTGGCATATATGTCCAATCTACGACCGCACAATCCACCCCCGCATGGTGCGCGCATTTCACATCGTGAATACTATCTCCTACATACAAAATCCGAGAAGGGTCTTTTATTCCCAGCCTTTTCATTCCCTCGAAAATCGGCTCGGGAAACGGCTTATATTTTTTGGTATCTTCTTTTACCACCACTGTTTCAAAAATATTTTCAAGCCCGAAATGCGAAATGCTAAAGTCTGCTGCCGCTTTTCTTTTGGAGGTAACTACGCCTTGGCGAACGCCTTTTTCTTGTAGCTGTCGCAAATCCTCTGTGATTCCCGGAAAAACCACTGCCATTGTCCGTAGATATTCGTCGCTATATACCTTGCACTTTTCAAAAAGCTCCGACTGTACGGATTTTTCAAATGGATAAAAAGCCTCTGAAAGAGGTCTTCCTATTGTGGATAGTATATATTCCTCATCTCCTGGCTCTCCTAAAACCTCTGAAAAGGTTCGCTGAAACGCCTTCAAAATAGAAGGGACTGTATCAATCAGCGTTCCGTCTAAGTCATATAAAACCGCATCATACCGCAATCCTCATGCCTCCTTATTTGCCTTCGTCCTTTTCCTCGTCTTCCGGCAAAGGGTCTACATGAATCCTAAGCTTCGATATCCATTTATCGTCCATCGACACTACCTTGACATGAACTCTACCGTATTCCACCTCAGGCTTTTCCTTTTCGTCCGGAATTCGATCCAGAAGGTCAAAAACAAAGCCTGCGATTGTATCATAATCCTCGTCCGGAAAATCTATATGAAGTGTATCCTCAATTTCTTTTAGAGGTGTATCTCCCGAGACCAACAAATCTCCGTCTGAAAGAACGATAATCTGCGGTTCCTCCTCGTCGAATTCATCTGCCATGTTTCCCACGATTTCCTCTAGCATATCTTCCACAGTCACAATACCTGCTGTGCCGCCATATTCGTCCAATACTACCGCCATCTGCATTCTGTCCTTTTGCATTTGACTAAAAAGAGACGATAGATTTTTCGTTTCCGGAACCAAAAGCGGCGGACGCATAATCCCTTTTACGGAAAATGTGCCTTTTTTATTTTTTTCCTGTGAATAAGTGAGAAGGTCCTTAATATGCAAAATCCCTACAATATCATCAATATTTTCTTTATATACAGGTATACGGGTGTATTTTTCAGTCGTTGCAACCTCCATCACCTCTTCAAAGGTCGCATTTTCTTCCACGGAAACAATTTTCGTTCGGTGTGTCATGATTTCCGAAACCTCTTTGTCGTTGAATTCAAAGATGTTTTCAATCATTGTTTTCTCGCCATCCTGAATGGTACCGTTTTCACTTCCGACATCCACCATCATACGAATCTCTTCTTCGGTCACGCTTTTTTCTTTTTCATTCGGGTCAATACCCAAAAGACGAAGGATTGCATTCATAGATAGCGTCAAGAAAAATACAAACGGCTTCAAAAATGTGCCAACACCTCTAATGATTTTCGCCACAGCAAAGGATACCTTTTCCGGATACCGCTGTGCAATTCTTTTGGGAACCAATTCTCCCAAAACTAGATTGATAAAAGCAAGAATGAGCGTGATTCCGATAAGACAGGCGTTTTTGACCCATTCACTATTGCCTGCCGGATCTATTGTAAAAAAAAGACGGTTCACAAACTTATCCGCCGCAAACGCAGAAGACAAGAAGCCCGCAAAAGTCACCCCTACTTGAATTGTTGCCAGAAAATTCCCGGGATTATCGATAAATCCCAAAATCGTTTTCGCTTTCTTGTGACCATCCTCCGCCATGTGGCGTATCTTGTTATCGTTCAAGGTCACAACGGCAATTTCCGTAGCCGCAAAAAAAGCATTCACAATAACCAAAAGAAATACAATCAAAAAATCAAACCAAAGTGCGCCAAACGCACCTCCGGAGCCATTACCTCCATTCAAAAGGGTCAACCATAATCGACCCACACTGTCATCAGACACAGTTTCGCCATCCTTTCTTCTGCTAAAAAAGCACCTATATGGACAAAATATACCAAATTTTTTTCTATTTCTCAAGAAAAACTTATTTTATTCTTCCTTTAGGAGTTTTTCCAAGACCTCTCGTACCACATGAGGGTCCGCCTTTCCCCGTAATGCACCCATTGATTGTCCGACAAGAAATTGAAAGCTTTTTTCACTTCCGCCACGATATTCCGACACAGCCTTTTCATTTTTTTCGAGAACCGCGCGAATGACCGGTTCTATTTCCTTTGTATCGGAAACCTGTGCCAGACCGTTTTTTTCGACATACAAAACAGGGTCAATATCTTCCGAAAACACCAGAGAAAGTATTTTTCTCCCTGTGTTTCTATTTATTTTCCCGTCCTCTACCATACGGATAATCTGTCCCAGGGATTCCTTCGAAAAGCGCATTGCTTCCAGTTCTATTTGCGTATTCTTCACCAATTTCAGAAGGTCCGTCATAATCCAATTTGATGCCGCCTTCGGATTCCCGCAGACCGCCACTGTTTTCTCGAAAATATCCACCAGGTATTTTGACCCCGTAAGAATATCCGAATCGTATTCCGGCAAGCCGTATTCCTTCCTATATCTATCTTTTTTCGCATCCGGAAGCTCCGGAAGCTTATCCTTTTCTTTTTGAATATATTCGTCCGAAATCTGTATAGGGCTTAGATCCGGCTCCGGAAAATACTTATAATCCTGCGCGTTTTCCTTGGAACGCATGGCATAGGACTCACTTTTTTCATCATCCCAACGCCGTGTCTCCTGAATAATCACACCACCCTTTTCAATTCTGCTTATTTGTCTTTTTGATTCCCCTTCAATTGCGCGGGCAATCGCCTTCAAGGAAGCCATGTTTTTCATTTCTGTACGAACTCCAAATTCAAATTCTCCCACCCGGCGAACCGATAAGTTGACATCGGCGCGCATAGAGCCCTCTTCCATTTTGCAATCGGAAACCCCCAAATACTGCAACACAGCCTTGAGTTTTTCCAAATACGCTACTACCTCGTCCGCGCTCCGAAAATCCGGCTCCGAAACAATTTCGACCAGAGGAACCCCGCAGCGGTTATAATCCACCATGGTTCCGCCGCTCTCCGTATCATGCACCAACTTCCCCGCGTCCTCTTCCATATGAATTTCGTGGATTCTGATTTTTTTCTTCTCACCGTTTACTGTGATTTCCACTTCACCATTTTGACAAATCGGCGCATACAGCTGTGATACTTGATACGCCTTCGGAAGGTCAGGATAAAAATAATTTTTTCGGTCAAATTTTGTAAATCGCGTAATCTCACACGCCAGTGCCAGTCCTGTCCGAACCGCATACTCTACGACCCTTTCATTTAAGGTCGGAAGCGTCCCAGGTAATCCCGCGCACACCTCGCAAACGTGTGTATTCGGCTCTCCACCGAATGCTGTAGAACAACCGCAAAAAATCTTGGAGTCCGTTGAAAGCTCTACATGAACCTCCAATCCCATGACAATTTCATATGCACTCATATTAGCCTCCATTCCGTCGCTGTACGGCGGCACAAATTTCTATTGAAAATCTGATAGCACCGCTCATCCTCTTTTTTTGAAGTGAATAAACTTTTGAGAAACCGCCTCTGCAGGAAGCGAAGCGAACCGAGGACAAGCGGCTTTCGAAAAACGTTTATTCATATTAGCCTCCACTTATTTTTTTCGGTCTTTTTTTGTGAAAATCAGTGTTTTTCTGAAAAACCGCCGCCGCATTCACCAGCGTCTGCTCCTTGTAATGGGAAGAAATAAGCTGCAAGCCCACCGGCAAGCCGCTTTCATTTACACCACAGGGAATGGATGCGGCAGGAAGACCCGCAATATTTATCAGAACGGTATAAATGTCACCTAAATACATCTGTAAGGGGTTTTCCAAATTAGAGCCTATTTCTGGTGCTACTGATGGTGCCACCGGCCCCAAAATCAAATCATACTTGGAAAATGCCTCCTGAAAATCCTTCATCACAAGAGATTTCACCTGCAATGCTTTCTTATAATACGCATCATAATAACCGGAGGATAATACAAAATTCCCCAGCATAATCCGGCGCTTCACTTCCATGCCGAAGCTTTCACTTCTGCTTTTCACGTAAAGGTCAGAGAGACCTTCCGCATTTTCCGCACGCACACCATACTTAACACCATCGTATCTGGCTAAATTGGAGCTTGCCTCCGCGCAGGCAATGATGTAATAGGTAGGCACCGCGTACTCGACTATAGGAAGGTCAAAGGTTTCTACCTCGGCACCCATTTCTTTATAGATTTCAATAGCATTTTCTATTGCTTTTTTCACATCTTCCTCCAAGCCTTCTCCAAAATACTCCTTGGGAATGCCGATACGAAGACCCTTTGCCGAAAAAGCCTTTGCCTCCTCTATACTGATGGTTTCCGTTAGTACAGAGGTTTGGTCTTTTTCGTCCTTTCCGCTGATTACATTCAGAACCGCGGCACAATCTATAATATCTTTTCCAATCGGTCCGATTTGATCCAAGGAGGACGCGAACGCGACAAGACCATAGCGGGAAACCTTTCCATAGGTGGGCTTGATGCCGCTCACGCCGCAAAAAGAACACGGCTGACGAATTGACCCGCCT
>JGI994J12354_10001140_pt1 | contig 26933 bp, 18 predicted proteins | sample IntmicLarv3ML3BL_FD_12354 | JGI IMG/M metagenome (IMG submission 12354)
TAAATACTATTTAAATTCACGTCCTGCTTTTTATAATTATAAAGCATTATTATATTTTAAACCTAATGATTCTTATGATACATTGTGGCAAATTTCCGGAACAAATAAGGAGCTATATGCAGTCATAAATATGGGGAAATACAAATTGCCAATTGAAAAGGAGTCTTGGTATTCACATGTCGATTTCGAAAGATCAGCTTATAACTATTGGTGTATAAATGTAAGCGTTGAAGATGATCGTTATTTTTTTCTTAGATCCGATACCAGAAACCCTTTAAAACAACATAAAGAAAAATATATTGTATATGACAAAAAAAATAAAAAAGGATTCACGGCAAAAGACAAAAACGATTTAAAAATCACGGATGATATAATTGGCGGTCCTAATGTGTGGCCTCTTTGGATTACAGAAAAATATTATATTTCCACAATTAACCGTGATGAATTACAAAAACAAATAGACACAGGGAACTATTCACCTTCCGAACCGCTTAAAAGTCAACTGTCAAGGATAGAAGAAAATTTCAATCAAATTATAATCTTATGTCATAGAAAAGGTGCATCATAAGATTACCCCGTAAACCGATTTAGGATAGGAAAAGTTCTTTTAAAACGTCTCTTTTTTTTATATAAATATTATCACTATGAAACGAATAAGTTTTTTTATATGTCTTTTGACGGTTTTTATTTCGTCTGTTACTTATGCGCAGGAAACATTGACTGACAGATTAAGGGATCATGTATATACGCTTGCTGCAGATTCATTTATGGGACGAAGTGCAGGTACTGTTTATGCCGAAAAAGCAGCAGCTTACATAGAGAAACAATGGCAAGAAATCGGATTAACGCCTTTGGCCGGGGAATCCTTCTTCATGCCATTCGATAGCAAGTATAATAATCTTGTGGCGATTATTGAAGGTAACGATCCGTTTTTAAAAGATGAATACATTGTCGTTGGCGCTCATTACGACCACATAGGAAACAAAATCGGGAAAAACGGTGATACGATTATTTATAACGGTGCAGATGATAATGCTTCAGGGTCTGCTACACTTATCGAATTAGGACGCAGACTAATAAAACAACAATCAACACTTGCGAGAAGTGTGATTTTGATTGCTTTCGATGCAGAAGAGATAGGACTTTTCGGGTCTGACGAGTTTGCCGGCAATCCTCCTGTGCCAATAGAGGATGTGAAACTAATGTTGAGTGTCGATATGGTAGGATGGTATAAAACAAGCGGTTATCTGAAACTAAGCGGATATGGCACAATGAAAAACGGAAAACAGTTGATTGAGAACAAAGATATTATTCCCGCCGGTCTAAATATTAAAGCACAGAATTTTGAAAAAAGCATTTTAACGGCTACGGACACGTATGGTTTTGCTGCAAAAGGTGTTCCTACTTTAGCTGTTACGACCGGTTCGAAATCGCCTTACCACAAACCGGAGGACGATGCCGAACTTATAGATTACGACGGGATGGCTTTGATTACCGAATATTTGACTGATTTTATTCAGGCTGTATCGACAGACGAAAGCTATAGTCCTTCAGGTAAGATTGCTACAAAGCACAGACCGTCATCAAGATTGATCGAACTTGCCATCTCAGCGAATATAGGCTCTAATCATCATTATTATACAGCAGGAACCGTGAACGGAAAACCGTCAGGCGCTTACAGCATAGGTCTGACGGCAGGTATCAATAAGGGGCTTTGGGGGATTCGTCCCGAGGTTTATTATAACTATCTCAAAGCTCAACATCCGTCAGGAGAAATAAGTACACACAGTATCACGGTTCCGTTAAACTTTTTACTGCAAACACTCTCTATATCATCTTCGGGTGTCGCTGTTTTTGTAGGACCGTATTATTCATATAATTTTAGCGGCAAACAAAGTCGTTCTTCTCTTGACTTTGATAATCTTTACAATCGACATGAAGGTGGCCTTAATTTTGGCGTTGAAATGCGCTTGATGCATGTACGCATGGGAATTACAAGACGGCAGGCATTTACAGATTTCACCCGCACAAAAAATGAAGATGGCGCTTTTTTACGCAATCGCAGTGTTTTTTACACAATTAGTTATGTTTTTTGATACAAGCTGGCACACTACTTTTTGATTACCATTGGTCATGCAAAATGGAAAATAATTGTCGTTATTGGTCATGCATTTTAGAAAGTTAGTTTCTCAAATTGAAAAAGGAACCGCCATGAAATGAAATTCATGGCGGTTCCTTTTTTTATTATCTCTTTGGCATATCGAATGTCAGAGGGATTTCGCGGCGTAACATCCGCGACGCCTGACCGGTCAGAAAGAGGTAGTGGTCGGTCGGTTCACCGTCAAGGCCGAGCATTTTGAAATGTTCGCCTACAGGAGGGTTATCCGACACTTTGAATATTGCGGTACCTTCATTTACCTCGTCGAACATTGCGACGTAAATCATCTCCGCACCGCAATTAATAGCTGTCGCTATCTGATCCCAATAGAAACGTCCGCCTTGTCTTGGGATGGAACCAAGCGGTTTTGGTTCTTCGAAGCCGGAGCCTTTACTAAGGTTGTACCAGCTGAAGCCGGGTGTAACACAAGGTACGTAGCTTACACCATTCTCTTTACACCATTTCATATCTGCTAAAATATGGTCGCGGAGGCGATTCATCTCATAGTGCAGTAGCGGTGTAAAACGTTGTACCATCCATGGCATAACGAGGTCTGCTTTACGAATAACGTCGTGCAGGTAAGGATCAGGCAGGCAGTCGTGGTTAAGTTCGCGCCAACAGGTAGGTACTCCGAGCATCACACTGCATCCGCCGTAATCGGGGTCGTTTTGCAGGAAGTCGATAAAGCGCTCAATACCGATGTCACGCGTATTGTAAGGGCGGTCGGGAAATCCGATACCCCAAATAGTTACAAGCGGTTTTCCGTCGAAGAAAATATACGTCTGCGCCCCTTTCTGGTTCGTTACCCTCAAGGAGTCAACCAAATATTTCCAGTCTTCGATAAGACTTGAACAATCCTGTCCTGAGCCTTTCAAGCCCGATAGATCATACATCACACCAATGGCGCGTTCATATTTGGAAGCAGCCTCAATGGCGTTTTTGAGTACTACATTACGTTCCGCGCCGGGACGAGCAGAATTAAAAAAGCGTTGCATAAAAACACCGTCCACACCATATTCCTTCATCCATTTGAAATGAAGATCGACAGTACTCTTGTCCGTCGAACTGAAAAATTGGGCAGTAGAGCCGTCGGCATGTTTCAATCCGGTAGGATACGTCTTTTCATACTCCCTGACATCCGGCCACATGTCTATTCGAACTTTTTCAGGATCGGGATGCATCACTCCGTTCTCCGGTGCGCGAAACCATCCCTGATATCCCGCCATCGCCAATCCTTTGTAAGACGGATACTTTGTTGTTTTCGAATGTTTATTTGCGGCCTGACTCATAGTACACGCAAATAAAAATAATACAATTAATAATGATAATTTTTTCATGATTTTAATTATTAAAATGATTAATATGAAATTATTTGTTTTGTCATCATAAGAGGTTTTATTGTCCGGACCGGGATGCAATCACAGGGTCTGAATATATTATTTTGCTTAACTGTCTGAAATTTAAATCAACACGATCACGAATCAATTCCGGTCTCGAGAAATTACGATGGTCGGTCAGATAGAAACCGGGAGATTTTTGAGGAAGTATAAACGGTTTCGATAGAGAACCGTCGGCTCCGACATGACAAAAGAACGGTTTGCTGGTCATACCGTCGAGTTGGCGGCTGCTGAAAACAAACCACCTGCCGCTGCTCGACCATGAAACATAGCTTTCACTCTCATCGCTGTTTATATCAGGTTTATGGTATTCACCCGTTTCCATGTTCATCATATAGAGATCCGCCGACTTATTGTTCACGGGAAAATAACCAAACTCGGCAACACAGAAAAGCATATACTTCCCGTCGGGCGACATGGTCGGAAAAGAAATGCTGCCCCCTACCTCATCCGACGACAGAAGCAGTTCGGGTTCCCCAAGTTGATTTGTATCAATATCGTATGACGCTTTCATAAGGCTGTACATAACTTCTTCGTTAGGTGCATTTGGTATATACGGAGACGCAGAAACATAATACAACGTGCGGCCGTCGGCAGACCACGCAGGCAGGTTTTCACGCTCGGCCGACGCAATCTGCGGAAAGGTAAAGACTGTATTGTTTTCGGTATTATAAAGGACAATGTCCGATTCCGTATCAAACACCTCCTTCATCTTATCACCATAACCCGAAAGATAGTAGTTCTGCTTTATTTTATTTACTGCAAAAGCGACCAATTTTCCGCTCGGATGCCAGTTGCAATAAGCGCCCGCCGAAATAATTTCAGGAACGGGAAACTCTATCTTCGACAACTCACCGTTACGGTAAAAAACTGTTCCGCCGTTATTTCCTCTCACATGAAAGAGTAGTTCGTCGGGATTGTTTTTATTAAATGTATGGCAATTCATACAATTATGCTCAATCCTGTAATTATCAAACAGTTTATCTTCTTTAAAATCACCCAGATTGCGTTGGCACATTGCCATTTTGTTCCACAAACTGTTTGTCGGCACTATGTCACGATAATATAGGTACGAGTCAACGGAATCCTGTGAAATAATATTTTCTATAGTTCGGTACTGATACCAGTTTTTTTCTTTTTTTACGGTTATACTGATGGAAAACACCCCTCCTTTATTCGATTCCAATAGTTTTTTCCATTTTTTGGCGGGGATACGAATATCTCCGGCGGATTGTCGAATGATAATTTCTTCCCCTTCTTTTCCGTAAATCCTGACTTGATATTCACTTCCATCTTCTTGTATGTTGAAGTTCACGGGAGCTATGTTAGGAGGAACCGTTATTCCGGAGTAATCGGGAAACAATTGCGGAACACGATCTTCCGTAATGAAATCTTCAACCGGCCGGGTATAGCATGCAGTAAGCAGGAAAAAGATCCCGCTTAACATGGTCGCCAATATGTATATATTTTTTTTCAATTCCATTTCCTGAAGCAATGTTTATGAAACCAATTTCTTAAAAATTTTCATTCGTTCGCCATCGTTTAGCGGACTTTCGAAAAGCAGATAATACCAGTATGTATCACCGAATTTATTTTTCAGAACTTTTTTAGCGTTGTTCATATTATTCTGTAACATAAGCAATTCGCTCTGAAATGCATAGAACCTAAGTACAATCGACTCGTCATAGCCGAAATCCCGTGTATTTATTGGAAGGGTCGGTGAATAAAGCATACTGTATACCAAACCCTCCATATATACCTTAGGAATTTTTTCGTATCCGTATTCCTTCAAGCGCGATATACAATATGAGAAATTTTCAATCTGATGATCAAGCAGTGTTCCGATGACCAAGTAATCATAAGCCATTTTATTAAGGCTCGAATCTTGCGATAAAAGGAACAAATTCGTCAAAGGGCTTTGCTTGGATATAACAGCCAACGGTGTTTGAGACTCTCGTAAACGGTTAAGTTCCTCATCTGACCGTATAAGTGCTGTGTCATTAGCTATCGCACGGTATTTATCAACCCATTCTTTTTGAAAGAGGGTCTGTTCCAACAGGTTCAAAGTCTTTTGCGCTTCGCGTATATACCCTCCTGCCAAATAGGCTTTTGTCAGGTTGCGAAGAACATAAGGGTTTGTACCGTAAACATTTGTTGCTTCCGTTCCCCAGATAATAGATAATGACAATGCACCAAGCTGCATGAATATATCCTGATTGGGAACAATTTCAGAAAAGACGCCCATTTCCGCAAGCATAAGTCCCTCGGAACCAAAACCTTGATTGAAAGAGAATAATTCGTTATAAATTTTCCCTGTATTATATAGCGCCAAGTTAGTACAATATACCATGTTTTTATCCGGATATTCGCATCCTCGGGCTGCATCGAGCGTCATTTCCCAATTTCCGTTCCGGGCATGATGCTGTACACGAAGACTCAGTCGCTCTTCCCTGTCCAATGTAAAAAACAGCATCAACAGTACGGCAGGAACAATAAAGACGATAAAACCGGCAACAATTTTACGGGGAAAATTTTCTGCGTTAACAGGAATTAATTCTTTCAACAACGGCAAGATCGCCACAGAGGCAAAAAGGAGTAAAGGGTAATAACTAAACGAATAAATACGTGTTATATCAACAAATTCCTGCCTCAGGTCGTGAAATGAAAACGAAAACATGAAATGAAACAAAACAAAAACAATAAGCGTTCCGGCCGTCAAACCGGGAAGATGGCGTATTTTATCTTTCAGACCGGAAATAAGCAAAACTGCTGTCACAAAGGTTATTGCGGTAATTATCCCGGTCATATACAACAGAATCATCAATATCAATGTATAGCCCGAATATAAAAATACTTGTTTGCTTTGTTTAATTAAAAATTTAAAAAGTAACAGTGAAATGCCAAGGAACATAAGATTAAGGTCAAACCGTATGGAATGACCATAATCATTATGCATAAATAATAAGATCAAGACAGGAAGAAGCGGTATAAAAAATACCGGCCTCTCATTCCTTAGCATGTAAAAACTCAATATGTATATTGAAGATAAGCACAAGATAATCAATAAAGCTGCAACTGCCGGAAAATTGTAAAACTGCGTGAGCAGCCGTGACAGATATTCCAAGGGCAGTCCCGGGAAATCAATGAAGCTCATGAAGAAATCATTACCCGCAAAAAACTCCCGGTATCCTCTTATCAGATACAAAGAAGGATTGAGCCATAGCCAAATATACAGTCCGCATAACACGAACAATGTTATGATAACCGCAGTGAATATCCTTTTGTATGTGCGTTCTTCTCTCATCAATCCAATATAATATCTTTTTTCTTTGACGGTAAAGGTTTTTGTTTTTCCCTGTAAAGAAGAAAATTTCCTGTTACCAAACAATCTATATCTGACGACATGAAGTCAATATATGCATCTTCCGGCGTACAGACTATCGGTTCTCCTCTTAAATTGAAAGAAGTATTGACCAACATTCCCGTTCCGGTAAGTTTTTTGAAACTCGAAAGTAAGCTATGAAACAGCGGATTCGATTCTTTGCTGACCGTCTGCACTCGCGCCGAATAATCGATATGCGTGACAGCAGGAAATACAGAACGTTGGCTGTATAATCTACCGTAAATTTCCGCTGTAGCTGCCTCGTCTCTTTTATCAGAATCTTGGAGTTTCCTTTCCTCATCAGTAGCCGGCGTCCTTTCCGATTCTGTCGTGTCAGGTGCATCTGCAACATCAGCAGCCTGCCGTCTCCATTCATCTTTTACGGGAGCAGTAAGCAGCATGTAAGGAGAAGAAGGAAGCTGCAACGAAAAATAATGATGTGCATCCTCTTCCAATACCGACGGGGCAAAAGGTCGGAATCCTTCCCTGAATTTTACTTTCAGGTTAAGTTTTTTCTGCATTTCGGGATTGCGCGGATCAGCTAAGATACTCCTGTTCCCTAAGGCGCGAGGACCAAACTCCATCCTACCCTGAAACCGACCGATTATTTTTCCTGCGTTCAATTCCCGGCTTACTATACTTAATAATTCTTCAGTATTGTCGAAATAATCGTACACCGCATCGTAATAATCCAATGTTTTACGTATCTCCCGGTCAGTATATTCCGGACCAAGGTAAGCGCCATTCATGAAGTCTCCTTTTTCAGGCAGTGTTCTTTTACGTTCGAAGTAGATATAATATGTCGCCAAAGCTGCGCCTAACGCTCCTCCCGCATCACCGGCGGCAGGCTGTATCCACACATCGCTGAAGCAACCGTCGGATACAATCCGGCTGTTTGCGACACAATTAAGAGCCACACCTCCTGCCATTACCAAACGACTTTTTCCTGTCATTTCCTGTGCTGCACGAGCCATACGAACTACAATATCTTCCGTAACCTGCTGAATAGCCAATGCAAGGTTCATATGCCTTTGCAGTATCTCCGATTCAGGTTCACGACGCGGCATGTCAAACAGTTTTTCCCATTTGCTGTTATCCGTCATCCGTAATCCGGTTGCAAAACGGAAATATTTCATATTCAAAAGCAAAGACCCGTCGTCGCGAATATCAACAAGCTCCGACAGTATTTTTTCCTTGAATCGTAATGTTTGCACGTCTCCGGGATCACCGTACGGGGCTAATCCCATCAGCTTATATTCACCGCTGTTAACCTTGAATCCAAGGTAATACGTAAAGGCGGAATAAAGTAGCCCGACAGAATGAGGAAAATGTAATTCTTTCAATATCTTTATCCGTTCTTTATTTCCGATACCGATTGTAGCTGTTGCCCACTCGCCCACTCCATCGATTGTCAGGATTGCCGCATCTTCGAACGGTGAAGGATAAAAAGCGCTTGCGGCATGCGACAGATGATGATCGGAAAAAAGAAGAGGACCGGCGCATTTTCCAAAGACTTCAAGTTGCTTGCGCAAAAAACGCCTCATGAACAGTTTTTCTTTCAACCATACCGGCATACTTGTAATAAAACTGCGTAATCCCTTAGGAGCAAAAGCATGGTATGTCTCAAGAAGTCGCTCAAATTTAAGAAACGGCTTGTCATAAAAAACGATAGCGCTAAGCCGTTCATACGATATGCCCGACTCGTCCAACACATACCGTATTGCATTAAGCGGAAAGCCGCTGTCATGTTTGATTCGCGTAAATCGCTCTTCCTGGGCGGCAGCCACGATACGTCCATCGACAATCAATGCAGCGGCACTGTCGTGGAAGAAAGCTGATATTCCCAGTATTGCGATTTTTTCCATAGTTCAGAAAATAGAATAAATAAAAGGCGCCAAAGCCGACCCGCCGGCAAAGACAACTATTAACGATAATAAAAGAAGCAGGATGATCAAAGGTATCAACCAGTACTTTTTGCGTGTTCTCAGAAAACGAAGTAGCTCTTTTAAAAAATCCATAGCTGTATATTTTTGTCTGTTTTAAAACATATTTTCCATATCCTCTTTCACGTATTCATGAGTTCGGTCGATAAATACGGATTCCCTGCTTTTTCCGAATTTTCGTAAAGACAAATCGTCTTTTCCGAATAATCGCCTGATAAAACCTACCGGTGTGACGACAAAGACATAAATCAACCCAAGCAGTAAAGACGACATTATTTTGCCCAAGAAAAAAGAAAGTTTGTACCACAAACAGGCAATGGGCGTGAAAAGAACGGGAGCAAGTATCGTTATCAAGACTAAAACAATAGCAAACAACAGTAAGTTCGTATCTTCCTGCCAATACGACAACACAAGAGCAACCAAGACAGCAACCAAACCGAATTCGCAGTTTTGCCGCCGGGTTACACCTGCAAACAGTGAGAACTTTTGTTTTTTATCCTTTTTCATTGCGGTTGTGTCTTTAATTGCAACTTAAATTTTNCGTTTAAACNAATAACTTGCGACCAAGATGTATGTTATTTCAGTTGATTTTTTATTTGTAANGCAACCGTATTCTGCGGTTCTACGGACAGAACTCTGTCCACATAAAGTAACGCAGTGGTGCGGTTGTCCATTTTCATATATGTATTGGCAATTTCATTCATTACAGCTATATCCTCCGGGGCTTCAGTCAGTTTTCGTTTCAATGCAATAACTTGTTGAACAAGCGGTTTAATAGGCGCCAGTTTCAAAGTCCCCGTATTATTATCAATTGCGTAATCAAGAAATGTAAGAGCCTGCACCGGTTCATCCATCATCAGGTAATAAACAAAAAGATAACGTGCTTTTTCAAACGAAGCTGACAATTGGAATGATTTCCGCATATAAGAAGCAGCTTTCTTTATTTGTCCGTTTTTTCCGTAATCCATTGAGGCTCGGTCGTAAAAAGCAGGGTCTTCCGAATATTCAAGCACTACCCCTTCCGCAACTTTTGCGGCTTCATCCAACCTGTTGGTTTTTGTATAAGCTTGATATAATAAGTTATGAGTGTCTAACCAACTTTCTTCTTTACGGTAAAAACTTGCAGCTAATTTTTCTTCAATTGTTCTCTCCGGTATAGGTTTATCAAACCGCTTGTCGTTGTACGGCCAATGCGACTTCAAACGCATAATCCTGAATTCGCCTGCAATCGAATCGACAGGAGAAACCGGCATTTCATGATAAACTTCCATATCTGTCATCTCGTCCGTTGCTTCCGGAAGAAAACCGGATGCTCTCATAGCTCCGTAAAATGCACTTGCCATAATAGCATATCCTTTCAGGTTAGGATGGACATGGTCAGTAAAAAGCTCATCACCAAGCACTCCGCAAAGTGATCGTTTTTTCATTTCTTCCATGACATCCACTAAATAAACTCGCGGATATTTCGGACATAGCTCCGCAATTATTTCATTCAGTTCTTTCGGTGCACGAAATCTCAGTTCATCCAAATCTTTGGCATGCATGAAGTAATCTGCGGCTTCTTCGTATTTCCCTTCTTTCCAAAAAGACTGTGCTGAACGATAAGCTTCGTCGGCGCCGTTTTCACCGATAAATGGAGGGATATCTTTTACATTGCTGACTACATTACCAAGAAATACAGGTATATTATTTTTGCTTAATACCCGGAGAGTGGCGTCCATATTATGCCTGAACTGGTTCAATCCTTTTTCATAGAGTTCAGATTTATATTCAATCTTTTGATCTCCAACCATAAATTCCATGCGCGTCATATCAGCATTTTCCAACTTCAGGTTAGCAGACTTTGATTCTTTCCGGAAAGTATTCAACAGTAGTTGAACGGTTCGCATGTCGCGTAACCTTAACAATCCGTTCACGACGCTCGGATTTCCTCCAATCGACTGAGCAGAGGCAACGCCCAAACCACCGTAATATTCGTTTTGGCCGGTATAAATAAGTACTGCATCGGGTTCGTAGTTTACCAGTTCTTTTGCGAATCCGAGTATTGTATATGAATTGACAGCTGTCAATGACAGGTTGATGATCTCAAAATGTTTTTCGGGATAATTATGCATCATCCTGAACAGCAACCATCTGTGAAACGAGGCATTATGAAAATAAGGATATCCCACGGTCGTCGACTCTCCGAGAACAAAAATACGCAAAGTATTGGAACTTTTTTTCTTTTTAAATAACTCGCGATTGCCTGTCGGTGCAAATGCAGGATCCAAAAAATACCTTTTTGATGCATGATGATTGACAACCAGAAACTCTTTGTTCGGTTCGTATTCGGTAAAAAGGCCCAAGTCATCACCATAACTAAAAAGCCTTAAAGATAATTCCAATAAGGCTATTATCAGAAAAGGCAAGCAAACAGCTATAATTTTATAAAAAAATTCTCTGTCGGTTTTGACTGTATGGTTTTCCTTTTTTTTCAATGTAAGTACTTGATTTAAATAGAATAAACCAAAACATATCCGGGCTGATATCCATGCCCGGATACGAATTGGTTACCACAAAGTTACATAAAAAAACTATTCATAACCCGAATTTTGTTTCCAATTTGGATTACGTTCCATTTCCGTCAAAGGAATAGGAGCAATATATCGCGTCTGAAGTCTCTCACCTGACGTGAAAGTCGAGTTCAGAGTATTTTCCCAATCCTGATCCTTATGCGGGTTTTTGCCTTTTTCTCTTTCCTCTATTATCTGAGGCAACATCTGTAAGCGAACTATATCATACCATCGGTATCCGAATTCGCCTGCCAGCTCGTAAGCTCTTTCAAACACTACCGAATCGCGGAAAGCCGTTTGCGACAAGCCCGAAGTCAGATCAGGCAGACCGGCACGATTCCTTACCCTGTTTACGGCATTATAACTGTCAGCAGTAGGACTTCCGGCCATGGCTGATGCTTCGGCATAATTCAGAAGAACACCGGCAAAACGAACAACATCAAATGTTTTGTCCGTACTTGGATTCATATACATGAGTTGCGTTTCAGTTTCTTTGCAACCATCCCCGATAGTAGTACCCGGCTGAGCAACTCCGTGACGGAATTTCTTGAAATAAGGGTGCTGTTGATCTGTCCTTGCATCCATCCAATCCACAATATCGTATTCATCCGTACCCGATTTTCTTAGCTTAATATTCGTATAGAATGTTTCATCAGTACGTTTACACTTAGGCGCTTTCTTGAAAAAATTCACTTCGGTATACAAGTCACACCAACCGGTATTTCCGTTCAAGTCTTCTTCTTCACCCGGAATGTAACATGAGCCGTAAAAACGCATCGGTAATCCGCCCGCAACATTGAACTGCAAAGAGAAAACAGACTCATCGTTATTGTTTGTTTTAAAAACATCAGCATATTCCGGCACCAGATCGAACTCATTAGAGTCGATCACTTCTTTTCCTTTTTGAGCCGACAGCGCATAGCCGCCTGCATCATTCAAAGGCCAACCTGCCATTGTCAGGTAAACTTCCGATAATACGGCTTTTGCAGCCCATTTAGTTGCTTTTCCAGGAACATTCCATGATGCAGGCAGCAGGTTTTCAGCTTGCTGCAAATCTGCGATAACTTGTGTATAAACATCACGAACAGGCTGTCTGTCAGGACGGTCATCAACGTCAACACCTGCCGTAACAATCGGAATTTCTCCAAAGACGCGTGTCAAATAAAAGAATCCCAAACCACGAATAAAATAAGCCTGCCCTACGGCAGAATTTTTCTGTGCTTCATCACGGAAAGTTACATTGTCGATTACATTTATAATCGCATTTGCCTGATAGATTGCTTTCCACGGGCCTTCCCACATATTACGAAGACTGGGGTTTCCGGCGTCGCCCTGCAAACGGTCGAAGTTACGTAAATCGATCTTGTTGGATGCCGGATGTGTCGTTATATCATCAGCGCCAAACGTACTTACCATACGCCCCGTGAATCCCCAAGCATTATCAGGGCATAACTGGCGGTACATTGAGGCTAAAAGGCCTTCCAGTTCTTCCGGAGTATTAAAATAAGTTTCCAACATCAAGTCGGCTCTTGGATCTTCCTTCAGATCCTGGCAACTGAATAAAAATGCTGAAGACAGCATTAAGGATAAGAATACATATTTCACTTTCATAATAAATTTCTTTAAATTGATCATATTCATTTATAGTTATTAGAAACCTATGCGTAAACCAAAAGTATATGTTCTCGGATTAGGGATAACACCCATTTCAAGTCCTTGTCCAACTGCGTTCTGAGCATTGTTTACTTCGGGGTCATAACCCGGGAAGTCTGTGATTGTAAACAGATTCTGTCCGCTCACGTACACTTCCAAATTTTCAATAAATAACTTACTGCTCAACTGCTTAGGCACACTATAGGTTAAAGCGATATTTTTCAGTTTAACGAAACTTCCGTCATAAACGAACCGGCTACTGTTGAACAAATTGGCTCCGCTGCCTACGATAGGAACATCTGTCTCATTTTGAGGAGTCCAAGTATTTAAGGCTTCTCTGATTGTTGCGTGTCTTGCCATTCCATGACCTCCCCATACAACAGCCATTGACTGGGAGTAGATATCATTACCGACCATTCCCTGAAACATCATGTTTAATGTAAAGTTCTTGTATTGGAAGTCATTGCTGAATCCAAATGCGAAGTCGGGCGCACCGTTACCGATTACTTGTCTGTCATCGGGTGTATATGCTTTATCATTGTTCAGATCTTCATATTTGGCATCTCCCGGACGTAATCCGTATTCGGCAGCCTGAGCTGCTTCCGATGATTTCCATGTTCCGAGGAATTTATATCCATAGAATTGTCCTAAAGGTTCTCCAACCTGCAGACGTGAAACTTCAGCCTGGAAAGTACCTATACCTGATCCCGGAATATCGGTCAAATCTCTTAGGTCAACCACCTTATTCTTACTGAATGTAAGTGTGAATAATGAATTCCAGGTAAAGTCCTTGTTTGTTACCGGAACAGCATTGATCGTAAATTCAACACCTTTATTATTGAGTTTACCCATATTGGTCTGGTAAGAACCACCACCCATATAGAAAGGAGCCTGATAGTTATATAACAAGTCGACTATATCACGGTTGTAATAGTCGGTTGTAAATGTTAACCGACCTTTAAACATTGAAAGGTCCATACCTATATCAGTCTGTTTAGCATGTTCCCAACTCAATTTTTTTGACTTCGGTGAACCTACAGGAGTAGTTGTCGTCGGAGTTGTTCCATTAAAATAATACGGATTGGATGTTGATACCGTGGCAAGCGTTGAATAAGCTCCAACAGCCTGATTTCCTGTCTCACCATAGCTGGCACGCAGTTTTAAACCGGAGATAAGATCAACATTTTCCAAGAACTTTTCATTTCCAATATTCCAGGCAACAGCTACAGAAGGGAAGTTATCATATTTTTCCGTCAGTTTCGAAGATCCGTCACGACGTATACTTGCTGTTATTAAATAACGGTTTTTATATGAATAGTTAACCCTTGCCATATACGACTGCATTGCATCAGATGAATAACCTGATTCTGTTTCCTGAGTAGAACCCAATCTTAAGTTATAATATGTCAAAGCCGGTGTAGAAAGGCGGGTAGCGCGGCCTCTTTGCCAAGTTACTTCATATTTGCTTTGCTCATATAATAATGTAGCATTAACGCTATGTTCACCGAACGACTTGCTATATGTCAGGTAATTACTGTTCTGAAAAGAATTCCATCTGTTTGAATATATTTCAGCTCTCGTTCCGTTAGATGAGCCTTGGCTCGTATTCGGACCGTCCCATCTTTGATCGAAAGAGGCGCCTGAAGAATATGTATTGTTAGATGTAAACGTTAAGCCGTCTATAATTTTGAAATTGACAACTCCCGTTCCGACAGTAGTTTTACTGCTTTTATCATTTTTATAATCCTGTAACTGCCCTACAGGGTTATATCCATCTGTTCCATAGGTGGAGTTCTTTTTTATCGAACCGTCAGCATTGTAGATAGGTGATGTCGGGTCAAAAATACTTGCAACTCCGAATGGGTCGTAAACGTCTCCCGAGTAATCGTTGTTGCGGCTTTTCGGTTCAATATACGATAAGTTGATTTTAAAGTCTAAACGATTGTTTGCCTTAATGTCGAAGTTGGCCCTCAGATTATTTTTCTTATACCATTGATTCATAATTAAACCCGGCTGGTTCAAATGATTAAATGATATACGGTATTTTACGGCTTCTATTCCACCGGAAATACTTAAATCATAATTTTGGATCCATGGGCTGCGTTCAATCTCGTCATGCCAATTTGTACCTCCCGTTCTTCTCAATTCATCGAGTTCGGCAGCGCTGAAAGGCTCATTTCCGGGTGATGAATAGTTCTTGTTGATCGTTTCTGCAAATTCGGAAGCAGACATCAGATCTAAATGATTAGGTATTTCTGCTTTACTGATCCATGTACTCAGGTTAATTCTTGTTTTACCTTCTTTACCTGATTTGGTTGTTACGAGAATAACACCGTTAGTACCTCTCGAACCGTAAATTGCAGTAGCCGAGGCATCTTTCAATATTTCCACCGATTCGATATCATTGGGATTCAATGCATCAATACCACCTCCGATGTTTCCGTCGATTACATATAACGGATCATTACCGCCGGTAATTGAGCTGGCGCCCCTGATTCGAATACTCATTCCTCGTCCGGGCTGACCGCTGTTACTTACAACTGTCATACCCGCAGTAGTACCCTGCAATGCCTGTTCGAAACGGGTAATCGGCCTTTTGATAAACTCATCAGCTTTTACCGTACCCACAGAACCTGTCAGGTCAGATTTCTTTGTTACTCCATATCCGACAACTACAACCTCTTCAAGATTCAGTAAATCCTCTTCCAAAACAATATTGAAAGAGCGTTGATTATTGACAGCTATTTGCTGGGTAATATATCCGATATAAGTAATTTCAAGAGTGCCGGTTCCGGAAACATTCAAAGAGAAATTTCCGTCAAAGTCCGTGGTCGTACCATTCAGCGTTCCGACAACCTTAATATTTGCTCCGGGAATAGATTCATTGTTTACATCAACAATCTTCCCTTTGATTTCTATTGTCTGTGCATTTGCGAACTGTACAGACAAAAAACAAACCAACAACAGGACAAAAGCCCGCAAAAGCGAATTATTCCCCGAAAGGAATTCTTTTTTCCACATTTTTTTTGTTAAATGAATTTTCATAGATAAATTTCATAAAATTTGACAATTAGATTTGATACAGGAATTTTCATTCCCTTAAATCAAAACTCGTGTTTTGATTAGTTTAGTGTTTTTCACACGGCGGCATCCTTATAAACGCTTCTCCTTTAAAATAGTTTTTCATAAAAGTTTATTTTGTTTATTATAAAATATCATACAAAGATTGCGCGCACAGATTAATGAATACATTAACAGATTGATTAATCTATATATTTTTTTCATTAAAGCCTAAATTCTTGAAAAAAAAACTTCAACTTGTCTCTTTACTATACGTTTATTTTCAATGCAATTGAAGTAGATTGAGCATAATTTTTCCATAAAAAGGAGATTTTAAAAAAAATATAAGTAATAAGTAAAAAAAATGTATAACTTTGCTACACTTTTGGCATTAGTCGGTTAAATGTTTTTTGACACGCAGGAGATGCCCACACATACCAACTGATTTTTAGCGAGTTAATCATTTAGTATAAATCAAAATCTAAAAAACTATGAAACAAGTAAGTACTTTATTATTTGTATTTTTAATTGCAGCATTTACTATTAATGCTCAGAATGCAAAAAAAGATTTCTATGGAATGTGGACTATCGACATCGAAGGTGGTTCTGTCGGTTGGCTTAATGTATTTGAAAAAGACGGCGTTTTAGATGCGGAATTGTTGTGGATGGGAGGTAGTGTTACTCCTGTATCTAATGTATATTTCGTAGACGACAAAACGTTAGTAGTGACAAGAGCGAACGAGATGGGACGAAACGAAGAACGTAAACGCATTGTGACGCAAACGTATACTTTCGAAAGGAACGGTGATAATTTCTACGGAAGTGTGTCTTCTCCGGCACGTGACGGGATGAGTATCAATAAAACTCATTTCAAAGGCTGGCGTCTTGCTGACCCTGCTCCTGCTCCAAATCTGGCGAATGTAAAATACGATAAGCCTATCAAACTGTTTAACGGAAAAGACCTTGCCGGTTGGAGATTGCTTGATCCGAATCAGACTAACGGATTCAAGGTTATAAACGGCGAACTTGTTAATGACCCGACAAGAGTCGAAGGACAGCGCATCAGCTATGGAAATATCAGGACAGACAATGAGTTTGAAGATTTCAAACTAACTCTTGAAGTAAGCATTCCCGAAGGAAGCAATAGCGGTATTTATCTTCGCGGTATGTATGAAATACAAGTACAGGATTCATACGGAAAGCCGCTTGACCCGCACAATATGGGAGCATTATACAGCCGTATAACACCGTCTGTCGCAGCCGAGAAAAAAGCCGGCGAATGGCAAAACGTAGAGATCATCCTTTGCAAAAGACATGTGACAGTTATTCTTAACGGCACAAAAATAATTGATAACAAACCGGTATACGGTCCGACCGGAGGCGCAATGCAAGCCGATGTTAACAAACCCGGCCCTATATATTTACAGGGAGACCACGGGAAAGTATCGTACAGAAATATCGTATTAACACCGATTCTGAAATAAAAAAAAGTGGCTTCCTTGAGAAGCCATTTTTTTATCGTATAAACTTCAATCCTTTCCTGAAGGGTTAAGACCAAGATGTTGATAAAAGTCGTCGCGATATTTTTCTCCTATGGGGATAATGTAGTTTCCTTGCATAAAAATCCGCTTTCGTTCGATAAACTTGATTTTTTGCAGGTTAACAATATATGTACGATGTACACGAATGAATCTGTCGGAAGGAAGGCGGTCTGTTAATGAAATCATACTGCCGAGCGTCATTACGGGTTTGCCTGTTTCGGTACGTATATACATATATTCACTACGACTTTCAATATAAATGATATCTGCAAACTCAATCCGTACCACTTTATGCTCTGATCTGACATACAGACTGTCAACATCTTGCGTAACATGTGCATCTTTTTCGGAAACAAGTTGATGCAGTTTCCTTGCTTTCTCCGCAGAACGAAGAAAATCGGTATAGCCGATAGGTTTAAGCAGATAATCGACAGCATCTACCTTAAAACCGTCTACGGCATATTCGCTGTAAGCAGTCGTAAAAATCACCATACACCTGACATTTAAAGATTTAATAAGATCTACACCGTTAATACCCGGCATATTGATATCGGCGAAAATCACATCCGGCAATATATCATTTATAATTTCCATAGCTTCAAAACCATTCTTGCACTTTCCGCAAAGTTCAAGGAAAGATGTTTTTTCAATATATGAACATATCTGCTTCAATGCAGGAGGCTCATCGTCGATGGCTATACAGCGTAATCTAAACATTTTTGTTAATTGTTATATTGTTTGTTTTTGTTTGGGGCTCTGCCCCCGCCCCCGGCTACTTTCTTGTCTTGATACAAGAAAGTAACCAAAGAAAATCAAGGCTTCGTGCGGCTTCTCCCCCCTTAATCGGAGTATATAGCTAAAATTCTACGTAACTCGCTCCGCTCAAACAGCGTAGAATTTTTAACGCCATATACCCCGATTAAGGTGCGCCGCCCGAGGCCGAAAGGAGCGGCGCTCCACACCGCAATGGCGGGACGCCGGTGTTTTTTTCACTTCTCACTCAAAAACTCTGCTTTTGTTGCTTTTCATTCAAAAGTTCTGTTTTTTTTGTCGTCAATTGATATTTATATCGGAATTTTTAAAATGACTTCGTGATAATCATCATGTAATGTAGTTTTCAAAAAATACTTGTCGTGATACAGCAGGTTTAATCTTTTGCTGACATTCTCCATTCCTATGCCTGATGCTTCCGACATCGTAGGCTTATTATCCGATATAGAGTTCATGACACTAAACGACAGCATGTTGTTGTCGGTCGAAAAGCTAATGTTGATAAACGAATGTTTATAAAGGCTGATACCGTGCTTGAAAGCGTTTTCTATGAATGATAGAAAAAGAAATGAAGGAACAGCTATATCATCTGTATCTTCAGGATATTCGACTTCCACAGTCAGGCTATCTTCATCGTAACGCAATCGCATTAATTCAATATAACTTTTCACAAATCCTATCTCTTTGCTTAGCGCCACTGTCTGCACATCCGATTCATAAAGCAGGTAACGCATCATCTGCGACAATTTGATAATCGCATTTTTAGCCTCTTCCGAATTGATATCTATTAACGAATGTATATTGTTAAGAGTATTCATGAAGAAGTGAGGACTAATCTGGTGTTTCAGGAACGAAAGTTCGGTCGATAAGTACTGCTTTTCTTTTTCTGCCTGCCGGACTTGCACTTCGCTCCATCGCACAAAAGACTTAACGCCGGTATTGAAGCCGATCAACAAAAACGATATAATGGCAACTCCGAAATTGAAAAACCCATGTGCAGGATAATTGCGCGGCATAACGCCTCTATAAGGAGGAGGCTTTTTTCCGGGTAAAGGCACGAATTTATCATTAGGCGGCATTGGTCTGAATTTACCATCCGGTACTCTACCAGGAGGATTTCCCGGAATTCTCTCATGTCTTCTATCCCGGGCTATACCATAAATACTATCCCGGGTTCTATCCGACATTCTCTCGCGAACGCTATCCTGCATCTCAATATTGCCATGCATAGCTCCGAAAGGCGGGCGTCCGGGGTGTGTCAGTTCAAACAAATATGGCGAGAAAAATGCTGTCGCAATAACCAAAATTACACATGCCAACAAATAATACAGATACCTTTCCCTGAAAAGGAAACGCGGGACGAGGATAAAATTATTTATCAGAAAAACTACGGCAAAAAGAGACAATAAGCTCCAGTCGTGCCAAACGCTCTTCCATCCTTCCTTGGCATACATACCCGAAAGAAAAGGAATGCTAAATGCCGTCACAAGAATAATGGCATATAACAATACTTCAAAAAAATACACGCGTTGCAGTTTATTCATACTAATAATTTTATGCTCGTAAAAATAGAAAAAACATATTAATTTCGGTGTTTTTAAGGCAATATATTTTCTCTAAAATCTTCCCCACGGATTTTGACCGCCTTGACCCGGCCCTTGTGATGTTCCTACGCTTGTTACCATAGATGATGTGGTAAAAGTGTTACTTTCAGCACCTTTTGTATAAACGGCATCAGTATACAGTCCATGAAAGCTGCTGCCGTCGCTTACACTGCCACCGGTGTAAATCTTATATTTTGTATCAGCAGCGAGACCGGGGCTGCTGAACAACGTTGTCGTAGACGATTTCGGCAGTTTTAATGTAAGAACTGCTGTTCCTTTCTCGGACTCTATATGTAAAATACTTCCTGCCGTAAGGTTTGCTCCATAGATAAGAGAATGTTGTGTGCATGCCGCGGCGGTAGGTGTACTCGTCGCTCCGCCGAGACCAATCAATGTTCCGCCGGTAATACTGAAGCGGTTCCAATCGCAGTCAAATCCTTCCTCGGGTGATCTTGTTCCCGCCGAAAGAATGATTCCGCCGCTGATGGTTAACGTTCCGTTAGAATCGATGCCATCATTTGTTTCGCTGTTGCAATAAATTACTCCGCCTGTTATCTCAATATGACGGGCTGCATTTATGCAATCGTCATAAGCATCTATCTCTATTTCACCACCGTTTATAGTCAGGGTAGCCTTACTTTCAAGGCCTTCAGCCTCAACACCCGAAGTCTTGATAACTATCTTACCGTCATTTATTGTCATGTTTCCGTCGCTTTTGATAGCTTTTGCCGCAGAGTCTTCCGGCCTGTATACGAATCGTCCTCCCGATGTAATTACATTTATGTTTCCACCGTTAATAACCAGTTCACCGTCAACGCTTATTCCTTTACCTCCTGCTCCTGAGCTTGCTATTGTGACATTACCTCCATCTATCGTAAAATTACCGTCACATTTTATGCCGCTTGCCGACGAAATATCTGAATCTGATGTATCCCATACTGCTCCTCCTGTTGTTGTAATTGATATATCACCCCGTTTGAATAACATATCACCCGTTGAACTGAATCCTTTAGACGCCTCACCGGACACTTTGATTATTATGCTGCCACCGGTATTCACAGTTGTTGTGCCTTCACTTTTGATGGCATGCCCTTTAGCTCCATCTGTTGTAATCTCTATCGTACCTCCGTTGACTTCAATGTATCCCTTTTCACAATCCAATCCGTCGCCGGTCGATTTCACGAGCAAACGCCCTGCATCAACCCGGATATAATCGTTGGCATGGAAAGCATCGGAAGCAGCCGACTTCACTATAATATTGGCATCGTAAATCCGAAGATAGTCGTCAGTACATATTGCATGCTTATTTTTCCCGCTTACTTCAAGCAAACCCGTTCCGTAAAAATTGAGTTGACCCTCACTGAAAAAAGTGCCTTTCATATCTTCCCCATCGACATATTCATATATTTCCGAATCGACAAGCCTGTTTTGTGTATCATCGACAACCGTTACGGAAATCTTTTTACCACACTGAATATTGATTGCACCGCCTTTAGGGTTAGTTATACTTACCCCGTTAAGGTAAAGGTTGAATTTATATTCTCCGTAGATTTTTATCGAACCGGCTGTAGTTTCGCCCGAAAGGACATAGTTTATATCTTTGTCGATGATCGAAGATCTCACAACTACATGCCCGACGTTGTTCTCTACCGTAATGCCATAGTTTTCAAAAGAATTATTAATGATCACGTCAGCTCCTGAAAATTCAATTGAAACACAATCATCAAGACCAAGTGGTTGTGGATTAGGGTTTTGCTCTATACTATCAGGTATTTCACCGGGAAGTACAGGTTCTTCCGGCACCAATGGTACTTCGGGTATTTCAATCTCAGGTTCGGTATAGACAGTACCGGTATCATCACTGCATGATACATAAACGAATATCATTCCAAAAAAAATAATCGACAACAATTTAGTTTTCATGACTTTATTCATTTTTAGTTTACGACACAAAAATAAGTAATTTGCCCTTCTTCGTAAAATCTATTCAACGAATCCTCAACTCTTATCAACGAAACAGCAAAAATAAAATCAGTTTTTTTCAAATCAGAAGAAATAATATTGAATAAAATCGTATTTTTGACACAAAATTATTACTATGATGAAAAACAACAGGGTTGAGTATTATGACTTTCTTCGCGGAGTTGCGATTATTGGAGTTATCGGCATTCATGCTTTCTGGGCATATCAGGATCATCTGAAAGTAGATGGTATGACAATGTTTGATATAAACATTTTTGTCCGACAGCTTATCGGATGTTGCGTTCCGATGTTTCTTGCGCTGTCAGGATTTTTCTTGGCTAATAAAGACGTATCGACATTATCTAAATACGGCACATTCCTGCGCAAACAGGTAGCACGTGTTTATATCCCATGCCTGATCTTTTCTCTTCCATTTCTGTACTGGGGAATATGTAAAAGCTTAGGTATGAGCAACTCATTTATTGAAGTGTGCACACAACGCTGGCTTATCTACAAAGAAGACAGTATCACAGGCAATATCCTATACTATCTTGTATGTGCCAAAGGAGTCTTCTATTTCGCCGCAGTTATCATACAGTTTTACTTCTTGCTTCCTTTTATGCAATGGCTTGCAAATAAAAAAACCATGGGTCTTTTCATAGCCTTTCTCATATCATTGATCAGCACTATCGTTTTATATTACATTGTTTATATAGCCGAAATAAACCTATCCCTCATCTTGTACGGCGGATTATTCCCTTTCTGGGTTTTTTATTACGTGATAGGAGTTTACTATGGAAAAGGCTATCGTTTAGGTATTTCATGGAAGTGGCTGCTTGTTGCCGCAATAGCTATCGTTCCTCTGTTATATGCTGAAACATACTATATGGTAGCTGAAAACGGATGGAACCTGCCCGCAGCTATGGGAAATCGAAAATTCACTTGGATACTATACTGCACAGTCTGTTTGGTTCTAATGTTCGAAGCCGTTTCAAGCTACAAATCAAATGCGCTCACCCGCTTCTTATGCGTTGCCGGAGAGTATTCCTACGGCGTCTACCTGATACATCTGTTCTTCCTGCTATTCGTAATCAAAGCCGTATCCCCGAACATCCACTGGACAATAGAAACAATCCTTTCCCTACTGTTATCAATGGGGTTCATCTATGGTTGCAGAAAAATAGCCCTGCCATTCTCTAAAAAATATCTTGGATTCTAACCTATATTATTTATCATGTGATTGCTTCACTTTATCACATTTTATTTGCTATATTCGCATTTATTTTGGTAATTTGCAAAAGCATATGTTCGATTGTAACTGAATGAAATGTATATAGTGAATATTATTTTTGATTAATGAAGATGTCTATGAAAATCTTTCATCTACTGTTGTTGTCGATGTTTATTGGCTGCTTATCAGTTTTTGCTCAAACACCAAAAGTATATTCCGGCAAATACGACCTCTTTAAGAACTATTCCACCTAAACGGATTGTTTAACAATTCTGAACATAAACGACGCCTCGTCGCCAATCAAACCGCCATCCGTCGCATCACGCACCTTAAATTTATATTTCCCGGAAGGATCAGTCCTCAAATAATTCATTCAAATCAATTTCCAACCCTTCAAAAATATGAACAGGCGCTTTTTGGCCGGTTTCATACTCTGTCCCTATATCGTATGTGCCGTCAGGTTGCAGTAAAAAGATATGAACGGTTTTCGCTTTGGGGTTTATAGTCCAATACTCTCTTACCCCGGCTGCTTCATAAAGTCCTAACTTATAATGCAGATCATATTTTAATGTTGAAGGAGACAATACCTCCACAATCAAATCCGGAGCGCCCTTACATCCTTTCATATCTATTTTCGACAAATCGCAAATGACACATATATCCGGCTGTACTACATTATATATTTTACTGTCCGTCGTTTCATTGTCTAAAGGCAAACGGACGTCAAAGGGAGCATGAAAAACACGGCATTTCCCTTTATTATTTCTAACGAAAGACCCAATAAGCAAACTCGTCAACTGAGTAATTCGGGCATGAATTGAATTTGGAGCTGACAACAAATGTATAAATCCATCAATCAATTCCCGACGTTTATCATCCAACCAGGTCAGATAATCAGCATACGTGTAGCGTTTTGTCTCGTCTAAATCCAACGTTCCATACATAACAAACGGCTCTTCAACTATGCTTGGCTGTGTATTCTGCATTTCATGCTTTTTTTTCTTTTCCTTTTCCATAAAGCATTGTCTTTTGATGTACAAATATAATGCAAGATAAGAAAATTAGCAAACTTTTATTTTGTTCTTCTCTCAACTTGCACTATATTTTGTTGAAAAACAGAATATAGGCTGCGTTCGGAATAAAAAATAAGCGAGCTTATTTTGTTCTTCTCTCAACTTGTACTATATTTTGTTGAAAAACAGAATATAGGCTGCGTTCGGAATAAAAAATAAGCGAGCTTATTTTGTTCTTCTCTCAACTTGCACTATATTTGCTTGAAATTTTCTATCGAATAGAAACACATTTTTTATTGCCATGAAAAAATATTTTTACTATCGTAAAATCAGGAGTGTTGTTGCAGTTTTTTTTATCTTGGTCAACTCTGTATACTGTTTTCAAACCTATGCAGAAGAAACAAGGACGGACGATTCTTTTCCTGTTAACATTTCTGTTGCTTCATCAACCGTTAAGGGACCAATACGAAATATTTGGAGGTTTTTCGGGTGCGACGAACCAAACTATGCAACAATGAAGGACGGTCAGAAACTATTATCGCAACTTGGAGAACTGCGCCCCGGATCGGTTTATTTCCGTACTCATAACTTACTGAATACGGGTGACGGTACTCCTGCATTGAAATGGGGCAGCACAAATATTTATACTGAAGATAAGGACGGAAATCCTGTGTATAACTGGACTATCGTCGACGGTATTATCGACAGTTATCTTGAACGTGGCGTACGACCTTACCTTCAGATAGGATTTATGCCTAAAGCACTATCCACAAATCCTGAACCGTATCGTCATGAATGGCGACCGGGATTACCATACGAGCTGATCTCTACTGGATGGGCTTATCCGCCTAAAGACTACGACAAATGGGCGGAACTGGTTTATCAATGGACACTTCATTGCATAGAACGATACGGACAAGAAGAAGTGGAACAGTGGTATTTCGAAGTATGGAACGAGCCTAATCTAAGTTTTTACTGGAAAGGAACGCATGCCGAATTTTGTAAAATGCATGATTATGCCATCGATGCCGTTCGTCGCGCACTGCCTGCTGCACGCGTGGGAGGGCCTGATGTGGCAGGCTCCGGAGGTAAGTTTATGGACGATTTTATGCAGCATTTATTGACCGGAAAAAACTATGTCACAGGTAAAACGGGCTCTCCGGTCGACTTTTTATCTTTTCATGCAAAAGGTTCGCCTGTATATATTGACGGACATGTTCGAATGGGTATTTCCAATCAACTAAATGATATAAACCGCGGCTTTGCTAAAATAGCGGCTGTTCCCGAACTGAAAGCTAAACCTATCATTATCGGAGAATCAGATCCGGAGGGTTGCGCTGCATGCCAGGGACCGCAAAACAACTATCGCAACGGTACGATGTATTCTTCTTATACGGCAGCAAGTTTTGCCCGCAAACACGACCTTGCCGACAGACATGGCGTTAATTTTGAAGGAGCGCTCTCATGGGCATTTGAATTTGAAGATCAAGCATACTTTGCCGGCTTCCGTGCTCTTGCAAGCAATGGTATCGAACTACCGGTACTGAATGTATTCAGAATGTTTTCAAAGATGTCGGGCAACCGTATTGTTGCAACAAGTACAGCTGAAATACCGCTTGATTCGATCATTAAAAACGGTGTTCGCGTGACGCCTGATGTTGCAGCTTTTGCAAGCCGCGACGGAAACAAGGTTTGTGTTATGGTATGGCATTATCATGATGACGACTTGCCCGGACCTGACGCACAAGTGAATATTAAAATCTCCGAACTTGGCAATATCGTTTCGGCCAAATGTACGCATTATCGTATAGACCGTACACACAGCAACGCTTATGCCGCGTGGTTAGAGATGGGTTCACCAATTGCGCCTAATGATAAACAATATGCAGAGTTGCTTAGGGTATGCGCACTTACAGAATTGAATTCACAAGAAAACATATCGATAAGTAAAAGTGAAGCAAATATTACATTTGATCTTCCACGTCAGGCTGTCTCCTTACTTGTTTTAGACATTTAATAAAAAACATGATTTATATGAACACAAAAAGTATTTTTAAAACAATTACGGCTGCATTATTGTTAAGCGTAGCAACAAATAGTGTAAAAGCCCAGGACAATTATCAATATGTTGATTTTAATCACGGAAAATCTACGGGAAATGAAGAGTGGATTCAGGCAATTCAAATAGTGGAACCTGCCTGTCGTACTGATGTCAAGGGTAATGTAAACGTAACATTCAAAGCTCCGGGAATGACAGAAGCGAAAGCATTATTATGGCAACAGCCGACTGCGGCAAACCCCGATAAGTACGGTCACGACGTAAACCTTACGCCGAAAGGCATTAAACTTGGAAGTAATGCAACAGGCTCATTTAAGTTTAATGCGGATGATTTTCCCGCAGGTCCGATGAACGTTCGCATATATGCCAATAATAAAGAAGGAAAAAAGGATTTTTTTGAATTGCAATTATATAACAAAGGAGGCGTTAAATGGAATCAGGGAATACCCGCTGCCGACCCTCCCGGAGCTAAAGGGTTGAATTTAGTTTTTTCGGATGATTTTGATGGTCCGTTATCTATTTCGAATGATGGAAGGAACGCCCGTTACAGTGCGCACAAACCGCGTTTCGGTGATTTCAGCGGCTGGCAGTTTGCCGATATCGGCGG
>JGI994J12354_10001141_pt1 | contig 26928 bp, 37 predicted proteins | sample IntmicLarv3ML3BL_FD_12354 | JGI IMG/M metagenome (IMG submission 12354)
AGCCCTCCTTGTTCGTGAAAGCGGACTCAATCTGCGACTGCGCGAGCCAGTCGGCGTAATTATCGAATTGATGCATCGCACTGCTGCCGTTGATGCGCGGCTCGCCGTTGGCGTAATGCTCTTGTCGGTAGGCGAGGGCGGCGGCCTCGTGCTCGGGCGCGGGCAGAACGAGTGTTGGCGTCATGACGGAGGTTCCTTTCGTTGGTGCGTTACGCAGGGCGGTGGATTCGGCTCCTGCGTTTACCATAATCTGTATCATACCCTTCATCATAACACATTATATAGGTGTACTGCAAGAGGGAAATGCAAAAAAGGTGCGAGGACGGGGAGAACGGCGAGACCTTGGGCGGTCGTCCCTGCAATGACGCACGGCAACATTCTGCGTATTGAGATTGCGGCTCGGCGGCCGCAATGACGATTGGACGAGTGAAAAGGCGGGCGACCACATGGGGACGAGGAGCGCAAAAGCACCGTCGCCCGATAGGGCGACGGTGTTGGGTCGGCTTGTTGCGTTTCGTAGGGGCGGATTCCATATCCGCCCGCACCGGGCTGTTGCGCCCGCGCGGGGTTATTCCGCGAAGCGATATTTTGCGTCGAACTGGTTGAACAGCGTCGTGAATTCCGCGTTGTCGGCGCTGCGCGTTTTCGCGAGGTAGTCGTGGCCGGAGAGCGACGGGTTTTCGCTCTGAATCAACGCAACGGCGATGTTGGAGCAGTGGTCGCTGACGCGCTCAAAGTCCACGAGAATGTCGGTCCAGATGAAGCCCTGTTCCATCTTGCACTCGCCGCGCTGAATGCGGACGATGTGGCGGTCGCGAGCCTCGCGCACGAGTACGTCGATGACTTGCTCAAGCGGCTCAACCTGCCGCGCGAGGTCGTGGTCGTTGTTTGTGAAAGCGCGAACGGTCATGTCGAGAATTTCGCCAAGCGCTTCGCGCATTGTTTGCAAATCTTTTTGCGCGGCGGGCGAGAACGTGACCTGCTTTTCGTCAAGCTCTCTTGCGCTGCGAATCATGTTGATGGCGTGGTCGCCGATGCGCTCAAGGTCGCCGACGGCGCGCAGCAGTCGCGAAGCCTCGTAGCTGTCCGCATCAGTGAGCTCTCGCGTGAAGAGTTTTACGAGATAGGTGCTGAGCGTGTCCTCGTAGGAATCGAGCGTCGTCTCGTCGTCGACGAGCATTTCGGATTCACGCTCGGAAAAAGCACCAATAAGGTGGCTTGCGATTTTCGTGGAATTTTGCGCGATGGCACTCATCTTGATTACGACGTCGCGGCAGGCGACGAGCGCGAACGCCGGCGTGTTGAGGAGCAAATCGTCAAGGAGCTGCGGAGTTTGCGCGCCCTCTCTGTCGGGAATGAGGATGTAGGCGAGCCTTTCAAGCATTTTCGTGAACGGCAGCAGTGCGGCGGTGACGCTCACATTGAATATGCTGTGCGCGACGGCGATGCCGAAGGGCGAGATGTATTGGTCCATAAACTTAAAGCCGATGGCGATGTGCAAGCCGTAGAGCACGATGAAGTACAGTATCGTTCCGATGATGTTGAAGCTGATGTGGACGACGGCGACGCGGCGCGCGTTGCGGTTTACGCCGATGCTGGAGAGCAGGGCGGTGACGCAAGTGCCGATGTTTTGCCCCATTATAATAGGTATGGCGACGCCGAACTTTATGCCGACGGTCAAGGCGAAGGTTTGCAGCAGTCCGACCGAGGCGGCGGAGCTTTGGATGATGCCGGTGAACAACGCGCCGACGAGGACGCCGAGGAACGGGTTTTCAAACGCGATGAGGATGTTCGTGAACGCTTCGCTGTTGGAGAGACCCTTGACGGAGTTGCCCATCAGCACCATTCCGAACATCAGAACTGCGAAGCCGATGAAAATCTCGCCGACGTCGCGGCGTTTTTGCTTTTTTGAGAACATTATGAGTGCGATACCGACGACGGCAAAAAGCGGCGAGAAGTTCTCGGGCTTGAGCATGCGGATAAAGATATTATCCGATTCGATGCCTGCAAGTGCGAGAATCCACGCCGTTAGGGTTGTGCCTATATTACTGCCCATGATTACGCCGACAGTCTGATGAAGCTCCATAATGCCTGAGTTTACGAGACCGACGAGCATGACGGTCATTGCCGAGGAGGATTGGATTGCGATTGTGATGCCCATACCGAGTACAATGGATTTAGATTTGCTTGAGGTGGCGCGGTTGAGAGTGCGCTCCAGTCGTCCGCCGGACATCTTTTCGAGACTTGCGGACATTACGTTCATTCCAAAGAGGAAGAAGGCTACACCGCCGAGCAATGCGAATACGTCGAGAATTGTCATGTTTTCCTGCTTTCCGGAGGGGACTTCCCGCCCTCCTACTGTTTTTTACATACCGTACTTTGCTAATTTAACACAAATATTTTACGATTACAATACAAAAAAACATAAAATATGAACTTTTTTTAACAACGATTTTAACGTATACGGAAAAATACCTGAAAAGTAATAAAAAAGTGTTGACAAGCACTGCGCGCAGTGGTATACTTCATAGGCTCTCTTTTTTGAAGGGGATTTTTGCGCCCTTTTTATGGCTGTTATGGCAGAGAGCAGGAGCTATGATCCGGGAGATTGCGGCGAAAGCCGGTAACTTTCGGGGAGTGAGTCCGTCGGTCTCGCAGTGAAAACGAGAGACCGAGCAATCGGGCGGCTGAGTATTTACGGGCGGCGGCGACTATTGGGTATATCGCGCTTTTCGGATTACTGCCGGTTGAATCCTTGCGGATTGTCCGGCAAATTAAACGGGAGCGAATGATACGCACGGCGGCGTTTACGGAAAATTCTCACTGACCCCCACATCAACATTAACAAAGGGGATACATCTATTATGGCAGCAGGTAACAAGCAAATCCGCGTTAGACTCAAGGCATACGACCACCAGCTCATCGACGTGGCCGCAGGACAAATCGTTGAGGCGGGCAAACGCACGGGCGCGAAGGTCTCCGGACCGATCCCGCTTCCGACGCAGAAGGAAATCGTCACCATTCTCCGCGCAGTTCATAAGTATAAGGATTCGCGCGAGCAGTTTGAGCGTCTCACGCACAAGCGTTTGATTGACATTCAGAACCCGACGCAAAAGACCGTCGAGGCCCTCACGAGCCTTGAACTTCCGGCGGGCGTCGAAATTGAGATAAAATTGTAAACAATTTTATCCTCAATTCGCACAACTCTGGCGAGTTGTGCACAGCTCAGAAACCAAGCAATTAACGGTGTATCATTCGAGGTCGGGCGGGAGTTCGCGGGGTGTCGCATAGAACTTAGCGACCGCACGGCGTCGTCAATCTCGCGCTCTGCGCGAGTCGCAATTCCGCAAATGCGGAATGCGGTGCGTCGCCTGCGACGCGACACGCAGAGCGGAACTTGTTCTGCCGAGGATGTTATATTGTGTGATTGGTCAAGTTGGCGCGAGAGCTTCAACCAATAACCTGAATATGAAGGAGAAAAAACCGAAAATGGTCAAAGCAATTATCGGCCGCAAGGCCGGCATGACGCAAATCTTTGATGAAGCAGGACGCGCGATTCCCGTAACAGTGCTTGAAGCGGGACCCTGTGTTGTGGTTCAGAAAAAGGTTCCGGACAAGGACGGATATGCGTCGGTTCAGCTCGGCTATGAGGAAACAAGCGAAAAGCGTCTTTCCAAGCCGGAAGTCGGACACACCAAAAAGGCGGGCGTTGCGCCGCAGCGCCATCTCAAGGAGTTCAAACTTGAGGATTGCGATTCTCTGAACGTCGGCGACGTTCTCACGGCGGAGATTTTCGCCGAGGGCGACAAGGTTGACGTCACGGGCACGAGCAAGGGTAAGGGCTTCGCGGGCGTTATCAAGCGTCACAACGCGCAGCGCACACCGATGAGCCACGGCGGCGGCCCCGTTCACCGTCACGCGGGTTCGATGGGTTCGGGTACTGACCCGTCCCGTATCTTCAAGGGCAAAATCGGCGCCGGTCATATGGGCGCAGAGCAAGTCACGGTTCAGAATCTTGAAGTCGTCAAGATTGATATGGAGCTCGGTATCATCGCCGTTCGCGGCGCGGTTCCCGGTCCCAAGGGCTCTGTGGTGTTCATCAAGAACACCGTAAAGAATAAGTAAGGAGGAGAGAAACGATGCCTACAGTTAAAGTATATGGTATGTCGGGCGAAGCAAAAGGCGAAGTGCAGCTCTCCGACGCAATCTTCGGCATTGAGCCGAATACCCCCGCGATTTTTGAGGTCGTTAAGAACCACCTCGCCAACAAGCGTCAGGGTACGCAATCTGCGCTCACCCGCGCAGAGGTTTCCGGCGGCGGCATCAAGCCGTGGCGCCAAAAGGGCTCCGGCCGCGCTCGTCAGGGCTCGACCCGCGCTCCGCAGTGGACACACGGTGGTGTGGCGTTTGCGCCGAAGCCGCGTGACTACAGCTACTCGCTTAACAAGAAGCTCCGTCGTCTCGCGCTGAAGTCCGCGCTGAGCCAAAAGGCTCTTGAATCGCAGATTTTCGTCATTGACGGCTTGAAGCTCGATTCGATTAAGACGAAGGATTTCGCGGCGTTCCTCGCGAAGCTCGGCGTTACGGGCAAGGCTTATGTCGTTACCGAGGGTGTTGACCCTGTTATCGTCAAGTCTGCGCGCAACCTGCCGGGTGTCACGACGACGATTGCGAACATCCTGTCTACGTACGACATCGTCAACGGCGGCGCGCTCATCGTTGACAAGGCGGCACTTGCCGTTATTGAGGAGGTGTACGCGTAATGGCTAAGACATCATATGATATTATCCTGCGCCCGATTATCACGGAGCAGTCGATGGAGGCAGTTGACCTCCAGAAGTACGTGTTTGAGGTTATGCCCTCCGCGAACAAGATTGAGATTAAGCAGGCGATTGAGGAAATCTTCGGCGTTACGGTTGACAAGGTCACCACGCTGAACATGAAGGGCAAAGTAAAGCGCAACGGACGTTATCCCGAGGGTCCGCGCAAGAATTGGAAGAAAGCGGTTGTCCGCTTAACTCCGGAATCGAAGACGATTGAGTTCTTCGAAGGAATGGTATAGGGGGTTAACTAAAAATGGCAGTTAGGACTTTTAAGCCCACCACTCCGTCGAGACGCCATATGTCGGTATCCGGCTTCGAGGGAGTTGACAAGCGGGCAAAACCCGAAAAAAAGCTGACCGAGGTCAAGAAAAAGCACTCCGGTCGCAACAGCTACGGTAAGATTACCGTTCGCCATAAGGGCGGCGGCAATCGCCAGAAGTATCGTATCATTGATTTCAAGCGCGACAAGACGGATATGCCCGCAGAGGTGTTGCGTCTTGAGTACGACCCGAACCGCTCGGCGTTTATTGCGCTGTTGCAGTACGAGGATGGCGAAAAGCGCTACATCATCGCTCCCGCCGGCCTGAGCAAGGGCGACACCGTTATCTCCGGCGAAACAGCGGACATCAAGCCCGGTAACGCGCTTCCGATTTCTGCGATTCCCGTCGGTACGGTTATCCACAACATTGAGATGTATCCCGGCAAGGGCGGCCAGCTCGTCCGCAGCGCGGGAACCTCGGCTCAGTTGATGGCTAAGGAAGGCGCGATGGCGCAAATCCGTATGCCGTCGGGCGAGTATCGCCTGATTCGCATCGGTTGCAAGGCGACAATCGGCGCGGTCGGCAACGCTGACCACTCAAACATCAAAATCGGTAAAGCCGGACGCAAGCGCCATATGGGCATCCGCCCGACGGTTCGCGGCTCCGTCATGAACCCGAACGACCACCCGCACGGCGGTGGTGAGGGCAAGAGCCCGATCGGACGTCCCGGTCCCGTTACGCCGTGGGGCAAGCCGGCACTCGGTTACAAGACGCGCAAGGCGAAGAACCGCACCAATAAGTTCATCGTCAAGCGTCGCGGTAAATAGGAGGGTATGACTAAATGAGCAGAAGTATTAAGAAGGGCCCCTTTGCCGCGCCGGAGCTGCTGAAGCGCGTTGACGCGATGAACGCCGCAGGCGAAAAGAAGGTGCTTAAAACATGGTCGCGTGCTTCGACAATCTTCCCGACGTTCGTCGGTCACACGATTGCCGTTCACGACGGTCGCCGCCACATTCCGGTTTATGTTACCGAGGATATGGTTGGTCACAAGCTCGGCGAATTTGCGCCGACACGCACGTACCGAGGCCACTCGGGCGGAAAAACGAAGTAAGGAGGAACAGACTGATAATGGCTGCACAAACAAGTGCCAAGGCACAGCTTATGTACGCGCGGATTTCGCCGCGTAAGGTAAAAATCGTCTGTGACCTCATTCGAGGCAAGGACACAAGGACGGCAACCGCGCTGCTTAACGCAACGCCTAAGGCCGCGAGCGAATTGCTGCTCAAGCTCGTTAAGAGCGCGGCGGCAAACGCGGAGAACAACTTCGCGATGGATCCCGACAAGCTGTACATCGCAGAGACGTACGCGAACCCGGGTCCGATTCTCAAGCGTATGATGCCCCGCGCGCAGGGTCGCGGCACGAGAATCAACAAGCGCACATCGCATATTACCGTCGTAGTGGCGGAGAAAGAGTAAGGAGGGAATCTTAAATGGGACAGAAAGTTCATCCGCACGGTTTCCGTGTCGGCGTCATTAAAGACTGGGATTCCCGCTGGTATGCTCGCGCGGACAAGGTCGGCGATTTGATTGTCGAGGACTACAACATCCGCGAGTATCTCAAGCAGCTGCTCTTTGCGGCAGGTATCCCGAAGATTGAAATCGAACGCGACAGCAAGAAGATTAAAATCTTCATTCATTGCGCCCGTCCCGGTGTTATCATCGGCAAGGGCGGCACGGAGATTGAAAATCTTCGCGCCAAGGTTGAGGCGAAGTTCGGCAAGCCCGTTGCAATCTCTATTGTTGAGGTTAAGAGTGCGGATGCCAACGCTCAGCTCGTTGCTGAGAACATCGCACAGCGTCTTGAGAAGCGTATTGGCTTCCGCCGCGCGATGAAAAACGCGATGGGTCGCGCTATGAAGCTAGGCGTTCGCGGTATCAAGGTTATGGTTTCTGGTCGTCTCGGCGGCGCGGAAATCGCGCGTAGCGAAATGTACCACGAGGGTACAATTCCGCTGCAAACGATTCGCGCGGACATCGACTACGGCTTTGCCGAGGCTGCTACGACGTACGGTCGCATCGGCGTTAAGGTTTGGATTTACAACGGTGAGGTTCTCACCACCACGCTGCGCACCACACCGCGTACGATGGATACCTCCAAGCCTCCGCGTGAGCGCGATAATCGTAGAGACAACCGCGGCGGCAACCGCGACAACCGTGGCGGCGGCGGATATAACCGCGGCGGTCAGGGTGGCGGCGGCTACAATAACAATCGCTCCGGCGGACAGGGCGGCGGCTACAACAATAATCGCAGCGGCGGTTATCAGGGCGGCGGCAACCGTACGGGCGGATATCAGGGCAACAACCCGCGTCCGGCAAACACAGCTCCGCGTCCGGCAGCTCCCGCTGCACCTGCGGCTCCGACTCCGGCAGCCCCCTCAGAAGGAGGTAACAACTAATGCTTTTACCTAAGAGAGTAAAACGCCGTAAGCAGCATCGCGGCCGCATGAAAGGCGTCGCCACTCGCGGAAACTTCGTTTCCAACGGTGACTTCGGCATGCAGGCGCTTGAGCCGTGCTGGATTACGTCGAATCAGATTGAAGCCGCTCGTATCGCCATGACGCGTTACACAAAGCGCGGCGGTAAGGTCTGGATTAAGATTTTCCCCGACAAGCCCGTTACGGAAAAGCCTGCTGAAACCCGAATGGGTTCCGGTAAGGGCTCGCCCGAATACTGGGTGGCAGTTGTCAAGCCCGGCCGTGTTCTTTTTGAGATTGCCGGCGTATCGGAAGAAGTCGCTCGCGAGGCTATTCGTCTTGCGTCGCACAAACTTCCGTGCAAAACGAAGTTTATTGTACGCGAGAATGTGGGCGAGCCCGCAATCGGCGCGGGTGTAGTAGTGGCTAAGGCTCCTGTTGTTGAGCCTGTCGCCGCGGAAACAGGCGGTGAATAATTATGAAGGCTGCGGAAGTTATTAAGCTCGATGAGAAGGCTCTGAACGAGAAGCTCACGGACCTGAAGAAGGACCTGTTCTTCCTTCGTATGCAGCACGCGACGAATCAGCTTGACAATCCGATTAAGATTGCGGAAACAAAACGCGACATTGCTCGGATTAAGACGGTTATTCGCCAGCGTCAGCTCGGACTGTAGGGAGGAATAGACAATGAGTGAAATCAGAACGTCCTCGCGCAAGACGCGCGTCGGCAAGGTCGTGTCCGATAAGATGGACAAGACAATCGTTGTCGCGGTTGAAGACCGCGTAGCGCACCCGCTATACAAGAAGATTATCAAAAGAACGTACAAACTCAAGGCTCACGACGAGGAGAATGCCTGCGGTATCGGCGACCGCGTTCGCGTTATGGAAACGCGTCCGCTGTCTAAGGATAAGCGCTGGAGACTCGTAGAGATTCTTGAGAAAGCGAAATAAGGGAGGCGACGAATAAATGATACAGCAGGAATCGTACCTCAAAGTCGCCGACAACACCGGCGCAAAAGAGATCAAGTGCATACGTGTCCTTGGCGGCTCGAAGCGCAAGTACGGAAACATCGGAGATGTCATTGTTGCATCTGTCCGTAAGGCCGCTCCCGGCGGCACCGTTAAGAAGGGCGAGGTCGTTAAGGCCGTTATCGTCCGCTCTGCCCGCGGCGTTCATCGCGCGGACGGAACATATGTTCGCTTCGACGAGAACGCGGCAGTGCTCATTCGCGAGGATAAAAACCCGCGTGGCACCCGCATCTTCGGACCCGTGGCACGCGAGCTGCGCGATAAGGATTACATGAAGATTCTTTCGCTGGCTCCGGAAGTCATATAGGAGGACCGAAGAATGAATATTAAGACTAATGACACCGTAATTGTGCTGTCCGGCAAGGACAAGGGCAAGACGGGCAAGGTCATCTCTGCCGACCCGAAGGGCGGCAAGGTAATCGTAGAGGGCGTAAATGTGGCCAAGCGTCACCAAAAGCCCCGCCAGCAGGGTGAAGAGGGCGGCATCATCAAGATTGAGACGCCGATTTACGCTGCGAAGGTCATGCGCGTTTGCCCGAAGTGCGACAAGCCGACACGTGCGGCGCACAAGATTAAGGCCGACGGCACAAAGGCTCGCGTTTGCAAAAAATGCGGCGCCGAAATATAAGAAGGGGAGGACGTTGAAGAAATGGCAAGATTAAAAGACAAGTACAAAAGCGACGTAGCCCCCGCTCTTATGAAGAAGTTCGAGTATAAAAGCGTAATGCAGATACCGAACGTCGACAAAATCGTCGTTAATGTCGGTGCGGGCGATGCCCGTGACAACGCGAAGGCAATTGACGCCATCGTCCGCGAGATTTCGCAGATTACGGGTCAGAAGGCCGTCGTAACGAAGGCGCGCAAGTCCGTCGCTAACTTCAAGCTCCGTGAGGGCATGGCTGTTGGTGTTAAGGTTACGTTGCGTTCCGAAATGATGTGGGAATTCCTTGACAGATTGTTCAACATCGCGCTTCCGCGCGTGCGTGACTTCCGCGGGATTTCCGCAAACAGCTTTGACGGACGCGGTAACTACGCGCTCGGCGTCAAGGAGCAGTTGATTTTCCCGGAAATCGACTACGACAAGATTGAGAAGATTCGCGGTATGGATATCATCATCTGCACCACGGCGAACACGGACGAAGAAGCGCGCGAGCTGCTCAGCGGTCTCGGTGCTCCGTTCATCACAGCATAGGAAAGGGGAGAGAATTAAATGGCTAAGAAGTCTATGAAGCTCAAGCAACAGCGCGAGGCGAAATTCTCGACCCGCGCCTACAACCGCTGCAAAATCTGCGGCCGTCCGCACGCCTACCTGCGCGACTACGGCGTTTGCCGTATTTGCTTCCGCAACCTCGCATACAAAGGTCAAATCCCCGGAGTGCGTAAAGCCTCTTGGTAAAAGACGGCTAGTCTTTTCACGTTATACATCGGCGAACGGGCTCGCCGTACGCGTGTGAAGGTACTTCACACTGTACTGCTCGTCGCCCGCTCGCCATCGTCTAACGCGAAAATACGTTGCCTTTTGCATGCCGCAGCATTAGGGTGGTATGCAAAAAACTAAAATCATCCACGGCACGACAGCGAAAAGTCGGCGACAGCCGTTACATCGCTGCGTAAACGAGTACATCTGATGCTGATGAGACTCGTAAAATATAAGGAGGAAATCCAATGCAAATCACAGACCCTATTGCCGACCTGCTGACGCGTATTCGTAACGCTGGCACGGCAAAGCATACTACGGTTGATATTCCTGCCTCGAATATGAAGAAGGCCATTACGGAGATTCTTTTAGAGGAAGGCTACATCAAAAACTATCAAATCGTGAGTGACGGGATTCAGGGAATCATCAAGGTTACGCTAAAGTACAGCGGCAATGTCCACGCAATTGCGGGACTCCGTCGTGTGTCTAAGCCCGGTTTGCGTGTTTACGCAGGCGCGAGCGAGCTGCCGAAGGTGCTTCGTGGTCTCGGCGTCGCGATTATTTCCACGTCCAAGGGCATCATGACCGACAAGAAGGCTCGCGCCTTGAACGTCGGCGGCGAAGTCCTTGCGTTCGTGTGGTAAGGGGGAGCAGAATATGTCAAGAATTGGAAAAGCCCCTATCGCAGTTCCCGCAGGTGTCACGATTGACATCGCGGAGGGCAACGTCATAACCGTCAAGGGTCCCAAGGGCACGCTCACGCGTGAGTTGCGCCCGGAAATCACCGTCAAGCAGGAGGGCGACACTATCAACGTGACGCGCGACTCCGATGCGCCGATTAACCGATCCATGCACGGCTTGACCCGTACGCTCGTGGCGAACATGGTCATCGGTGTCACGGACGGCTTCAAGAAAGAGCTTGATGTAAACGGCGTTGGCTATCGTGCGACGAAGGACGGCAAGAAGCTCGTTATGAACCTCGGTTATTCGCATCAGGTTATCGTTGAAGAGACTGAGGAAATCGCTATTGAGGTTCCGGCACCGAACAAAATCATCATTTCCGGAATTGATAAGCAAGCAGTCGGTCAGTTCGCTGCCGACGTGAGAAAGAAAAGACCGCCGGAGCCTTATAAGGGCAAGGGCATTAAATACTCTGATGAGGTCGTTCGCCGCAAGGTCGGCAAGACCGGCGCGAAATAAGAAGGAGGTGTGCTGAAAAATGGTTAATAAACCCAATACGAATGCGCAGCGTTTGAAACGCCATAAAAGAGTGCGCGGAAAGCTGTCCGGCACGCCGGAGCGCCCGCGTTTGAACGTGTTCCGCAGTGCGTCGAACATCTACGCTCAGCTTATTGACGATGTTGCAGGCGTTACGCTTGCATCGGCGTCCAGTGTTGAGAAGGGCTTTGAGGGCGGCGGAAACAAGGACGCCGCGAAGAAGGTCGGTTTGGCAATTGCCGAGCGCGGCAAGGCCAAGGGCGTCACAGTGGTCGTATTTGACCGCGGCGGCTACGTCTATCACGGACGTGTTGCGGCACTTGCAGAGGGAGCCCGCGAGGGCGGCCTCGAATTTTAAGGGGAGGAGGAAACACTAAAATGGCTTATAATGACAATAACAACAGAGGCAACAACAATCGTCGCGATAACCGTCGTGAGGAAGCTCCGCAGGAGTTCACCGAGAAAGTGGTTTCTCTGAACCGTGTATCCAAGACAGTTAAGGGCGGACGTATCTTCAAGTTCTCCGCGCTGTGCGTAGTTGGCGACGGCAAGGGTCGCGTCGGCTTCGGTCTCGGCAAGGCGGGCGAAGTCTCGGAAGCTATCCGCAAGGGCATCGACGATGCCAAGAAGAACGTAGTTACGATTACGCGCTCCGGCTCAACGATTCCGCACGAGGTTACGGGCGAATTCGGCGCAGGCCGCGTTCTGCTCAAGCCGGCCCCTCCGGGAACCGGCGTTATCGCGGGCGGCGCGGTTCGTGCCGTAGTTGAGGCGGCCGGTATTTCGGACATTCGTACGAAGTGCCTGCGCTCTAACAATCCGCAGAACGTAGTAGCGGCGACGATGGTCGGCCTGCGCTCGCTGCGTGATGCTGCTCAGGTCGCGAAAATTCGCGGCAAGGCAGTAGAAGAAATATAAGGAGGTTGCTGTAATGGCGAACTTAAAGATTAAACTCGTAAAAAGCCTTAACGGCAGACTCATCAAGCACAAGCAGACAGCAGAGTCGCTCGGCCTGCGTAAAATCGGCGCTGAAACGATTCAACCTGACAATGCGTGCACGCGCGGCAAGATTGAGAAAATCAAGTATCTTGTCACCGTGACCGAAGCATAAGGAGGAACGACTATGCAGATTCACGACCTTTCACCCGCCCCCGGCTCCACGCACGTAAACAAGCGTCGCGGCAGAGGCCCCGGCACGGGTAACGGAAAGACCGGCGGTCGCGGTCACAAGGGCCAGAAGGCTCGCTCGGGCGGCGGCGTTCGCGTCGGCTTTGAGGGCGGTCAGATGCCTCTTGCGCGTCGCGTACCGAAGCGCGGTTTTAACAACATCTTCGCAAAGCCGCTTGAGGCGATTAACGTTCGCGACCTCGACAGATTTGCCGACGGCGCCGTTGTTGACGCTGAGGCGCTGCTGACCGAGGGCGTCCTGTCCAAGTGCGTTTACGGGGTGAAAATCCTCGGAAACGGCGAAATTACGAAAAAATTAACGGTCAAAGCGTCGGCTTTCTCCGAGTCGGCAAGAGCTAAAATCGAGGCGGCCGGAGGAAAGGCTGAGGTGGTTTAGGTGCTTCAAACGCTCCGAAACGCATGGAAGGTCGATGAAATCAGGAAAAAACTGATTTTCATGATGTTCATCGTGCTGTTATACCGTCTCGGTAACTCCGTTACGGTGCCGTATATTGATACGGCATTGCTGCGAGACTACTTTTCAAGCAACAGCGGTTCGATGCTCGGACTGCTGAATACGATGTCCGGCTCTGCGCTGGAGCGTGCGTCGATTTTCGCGCTGTCGATTCAGCCGTATATCAACGCAAGCATCATTATCCAGCTGCTTACGATTGCCATTCCCGCCCTTGAGCGCATTCAAAAAGAGGGCGGCGAGGAAGGCAAGAAGAAGATGGAGCGCGTCACGCGTTACTCCGCCATTGCCATCGGCATCCTTCAGGGTTATGGTTATTATATGATCATCAACACCGGCGGTTTCGTTGGCGGACAGAGCTTCCTCGCGCACGGCGCAACCGGCTTTTGGCCGGCGGCCATCATCATCGCGTCGTTCGTCGCGGGCTCTACGTTGCTAATGTGGATGGGCGAGCAGATTACGGAATTCGGTATCGGTAACGGTATTTCGATTATCCTGTTTGTAAGCATCATCTCGCGTTTCCCGTCGCAGATTGCGCAGATGGCGAGAAGCGTTATCGCAAAGCCGTCGTCTTGGTGGATTTACGTCCTCATGCTTCTCGGCGCGCTGGCGATTATGGTTCTCATCATCATCGTCACGAACGCGGAGCGCAGAATTCCGATTCAGTACTCCAAGCGCGTTGTCGGTCGTAAGCAGTACGGCGGCCAGTCCACGCACCTTCCGATGAAGGTGAACATGTCCGGCGTTCTGCCGATTATCTTCGCGCAGTCCATGGCGTCGATTCCGGCAACAATTGCGGCATTTGTTCCGAGCTGGAACAGAGACACAAGCTGGGTCAACACATGGTTCGGACAGACGAGTTGGTTGTATATGATTGTGTACTTTGCGCTAATCGTATTCTTCTCGTACTTCTATTCGACGATTCAATTCAACCCCATCGAAATCGCCAACAATCTCAAGAAAAACGGCGGTTTTATCCCCGGCTTCCGCGCCGGTCGCCCGACGAGCGAATTCATCATGCGTGTTCTGACGAAGATTACGCTGTTCGGTGCGCTCTATCTGGCTATCATCGCGATTTTGCCGATTATCATCAGCCACTTTTCACCGACGGCAGCCGCCTCGGGTATCAGTGTTGGCGGTACGAGCATCATAATCGTTATCTCGGTTGCGCTTGAGACCATGAAGCAGCTTGAGTCACAGATGCTTATGCGTCACTACAAGGGCTTCCTTGAATAGAAAGGGGTTCGTGACATGTCAATGAAAATGATATTGCTCGGCGCACCGGGCGCCGGAAAAGGCACACAGGCAGAGGTTCTGTCAAAGAAGCTCGGCATTCCGTCGATTTCGACGGGTGGCATGCTGCGTGACGCCGTTAAGAACGAGACGCCCGTTGGAATGCGCGCGAAAGCGTTCATGGACGCGGGAGACCTTGTTCCCGATGACGTTATCATTGGTATCATGAGCGAGCGTATGGCGGAGTCGGACTGTGCAAACGGCTACATTCTTGACGGAATGCCGAGAACGCTTGCGCAGGCGGAGGCTCTTGAGCAAGCCGGCATCAACATTGATGTTGCGCTTTCGATTGAGATTGCGGACGAGACGATTGTAACGCGTATGGCGGGACGACGCTTCTGCTCTGAGTGCGGTGCCACGTATCACGTGGTCTCTGCGGCGCCGAAGGTCGAGGGTGTTTGCGACAAGTGCGCAATGCCGCTCACCACGCGAAGGGACGATTTGCCGGAAACGGTAATCAATCGCCTTGCGGTGTATCACCGCGAAACCGAGCCGCTGAAAGGATTCTATTACGCGCTCGGAAAACTGAAATCGGTGGATAATCAGCCTACGATTGAGGCAACCACCACGGCAATTTTTGAGGCTCTGGGTATTTGAGAATGGTTAAACTCAAAAACTCGCATGAAATAGAGCTCATGCGTCAGGCGGGAAGAATTACCGCGGCTGCCCGTGCGTTAGCAGGGGAACTGGTAATCGCCGGCGTAACAACCCAAAAAATCGACAAGGCAATCAGAGACTATATCGTGTCCGAGGGGGGAAAACCCGCCTTCCTCGGATACAATGGGTTCCCGAAAAGCTCCTGCATCTCAATCAACGATGAAGTTATCCACGGCATACCCGGCTCGCGATTGCTGCGCGACGGGGACGTTGTGAGTATCGACGTCGGCGTTGAGAAGGGCGGCTGGTTCGGGGATTGCGCGGCGACATTTATTGTCGGCGAAGGCACTCAGGCGGCGCGAAGCCTTGTAAACGTGACGCGCGACAGCTTTTATGAGGGCCTGAAATTCGCAAGAGCGGGCAATCGGATTTCCGATATCTCGCGTGCCGTTCAAGGGTACGCTGAGGGACACGGATTTTCCGTAGTTCGCGAGTATGTCGGTCACGGCATCGGAAGCAAAATGCATGAGCCGCCCGAGGTTCCGAATTACATCGTGGAGCCGAGGCGCGGAGCAGACCCGCGACTTGTCGCGGGGATGGTAATCTGCATTGAGCCGATGATTAACGCAGGCGAGGCGGGTATTCGCGTGCTTGCGGACGGCTGGACGGTCGTGACGCGTGACGGTAAGCTCTCGGCGCATTATGAGAACACGATTCTTATCACAAACGGCGCGCCGGAGATACTTACAACCTGTGAGGCAGCATGAATATGACTAAATTACAGGAAGTGTCGGACAGACCGATGATACAGGCGAAAATTGCGGACGTAGTTCGCTCGATAAACGGGCGCGACGAGGGTAAGCTGTTCTTCGTAATCGCAATCGACGGCGAGTATGTAATGCTCGCGGACGGACGCGGACGCAGGATTGAGAAACCCAAACGCAAGAAACTCAAACACACGGAAATTATAGGCGACGTAGAATCCCGCACTGCTGAAAAACTCAAGTGCGGAGAGAAGGTAACCAACGCGGACCTGCGCAGGGGGCTGTCGGCTCTTATGGGCGGGAACGAGGAAACAGAAGGAGGTATGCAAGTTGGCTAAGGAAGATGTAATCGAGCTTGAAGGCGTAGTTGTTGAGGCGCTGCCGAACACAATGTTCCAAGTTGATATCGGCAAAGGTCATACGATTCTTGCCCATATCTCCGGAAAGCTCCGCATGAACTTTATCAAGATTTTGCCGGGCGACAAGGTCACGGTGCAGATGTCACCGTACGACCTAACACGCGGCCGAATCACATGGCGCAGTAAATAGCGTGGGTCGCGAGTGATTCACAAGGGACGAAAGGAATGGTCAGATTATGAAAGTAAGACCGTCAGTTAAGCCTATGTGCGAGAAATGTAAAATCATTCGTCGCAAGGGCAGAGTTATGGTAATTTGCGAAAACCCCAAACACAAGCAGAGACAAGGATAGAAAGGACCGGTTGCTAATATGGCGAGAATTAGTGGCATTGATTTGCCGAAAGACAAGCGCATCGAAATCGGACTTACGTATGTGTTCGGTATCGGACGCACAAGCGCGAAGAAAATCTTAGAGCAAACCGGAATCAATCCGGACACGCGTGTCAAGGATCTCACCGAGGCGGACGAAGCCGCCCTGCGTGAAGTCATCGACAAGCACTACGTGGTGGAGGGTGACCTTCGCCGTACCGTCGCGCTTGACATCAAGCGTTTGACGGAGATTGGTTCTTATCGCGGTTTGCGGCATCGCCGCGGCCTGCCGGTTCGCGGACAGCGCACCAAGACAAACGCGCGTACACGCAAGGGTCCGAAGCGGACGATTGCTAACAAAAAGAAGTAAGGGAGGGACTAAATAATGGCAGCTACCAAGGGTAAAACCAAGACCCGTACGCGTCGTCGCGAACGGAAGAATATCGAAAAAGGAGCCGTTCACATTCGGTCCTCCTTTAACAACACGATGGTGACTATCACCGACACGTCGGGCAACGCAATTTCTTGGGCGTCCGCCGGTGAGATGGGCTTTAAGGGCTCGCGTAAGTCTACCCCGTTCGCCGCACAGACGGCAGCGGAAACGGCCGCAAAAGCGGCTATGGAGCATGGCCTAAAGACCGTTGAGGTCTTTGTCAAGGGTCCCGGCTCGGGTCGTGAAGCGGCAATTCGCGCGCTTCAGTCCGCCGGTCTTGAAGTGACCATGATTAAGGACGTTACGCCGATCCCGCATAACGGATGCCGCCCGCCCAAACGGCGCAGAGTTTAAGGAGGAATACCGAATATGGCAAGATATACAGATGCGGTGTGCCGCCTCTGCCGCCGCGAGGGACAGAAGTTGCACCTCAAGGGTGACCGTTGCTACACCGACAAGTGCGCGCTTGAGCGCCGCGCCTACCCGCCCGGCATGCACGGACAGGGGCGCGCAAAGGTGTCCGAATACGGCACCCAGCTTCGTGAGAAGCAGAAGGCAAAGCGTTACTATGGCGTTCTTGAGTCACAGTTCCGCGGTTACTTTGAGATTGCGAGCCGCCGTAAGGGCAAGACGGGTGAAAACCTGCTCTCAATCCTTGAAACACGCCTTGACAATACCGTTTATCGCTTAGGCTTTGCAATGAGCCGCGCAGAAGCGCGTCAGCTCGTGCTGCACAAACACTTCACCGTTGACGGCAAGTCCGTGAACATCCCGTCTTTCCTCGTGAAGCCGGGTATGGTCATCGCACTGAAGGATTCCAGCCGTCAGCTCGACAAGTTCAAGTCCTCTATTGAGGCGAACGCATCGCGCAAGGCTCCGAAGTGGCTTGATTACGACGCGAACAACCATGTTGCTAAGGTTCTCGCAGTTCCCGTGCGTGAGGACATCGACTTCCCGGTCGAAGAGCAGCTTATCGTCGAGTTGTACTCCAAGTAAAGATAACCCTCATTGGATAAGCGTTTGGACCGGTATGGATTACCGGAAATTGTTAAGGAGGGTATAAAATGGTAGAAATTGAGAAGCCGCGCATAGAATGTTTTGAGACGCCGGAGGTTGAGACTTACGGCAAGTATGTTGTTGAACCGCTTGAGCGTGGCTACGGCACTACTCTCGGAAACTCGTTGCGTCGGATTCTGCTTTCAAGTTTGCCCGGCACTGCAATCACAAGCGTGAAAATTGCCGGCATTCAGCACGAGTTTTCAACGATACCGGGCGTTAAAGAGGACGTCACGGAGATTATTCTGAACATCAAGCGCATCGTGGCAAAGCTGAACGCGCCGAGAGAAAAGACGATTTACATCGACGTTCGCGGCGAGCGCGAGGTCACGGCGGGCGACATCATGGCCGATGCCGAGGTTGAGGTGCTTAACCCCGACCTGCACATCGCAACGCTGTCAGCCGACGCGAGCCTGTCAATCGAAATGACGCTTGACCACGGCCGCGGCTACGTAGCGGCAGAGCGCAACAAGCAACCGGCTCCGGTTATCGGAACGATACCGATAGATTCGATTTACACGCCCGTTATCAAGGTGAATTACGCCGTTGAGAACACGCGCGTAGGCAACATGACCGACTTCGACAAACTGACGATGGAGGTTTGGACGGACGGAACGCTCTCCGCGCGCGATGCACTGAGTCTCGGCGCGAAGATTCTTTCCGACCACTTCACACTGTTCACCGACTTGTCCGAGGTCGCGGGCGGACGCAGCATCGTGATTGAAAAGACCGAGACGCAGCGCGACAAGGTCTTGGAGATGACGATTGAGGAGCTTGACCTGTCGGTTCGTAGCTTTAACTGCTTGAAGCGCGCGAACATCAACACTGTTGAGGACTTGATTTCCAAGACAGAGGACGAGATGATTAAGGTCAGAAACCTTGGGCGCAAGTCGCTTGAGGAAGTCGTACACAAACTCGCGATGATGGGGCTATCTCTCGCGAGCGAGAATGATTAAGGCGGAGGGATAAGTGTGAAAAACAAGTTTTTCACACCCGATTTTGAGCCTTAGGGCTCACCCCGCAATTTTGGCTATGCCAAAAACGCCTCAATTCCCGAATAAGGAAAGGAATGATTAAAAATGCCCGGAACACGTAAGTTAGGCAAGCCGACGGATATTCGTATGGCTATGCTGCGCCAGCAGGTCACGGATTTCCTTGACTATGGCCGTATGGAGACCACGATTACGCGCGCGAAGGAAATCGCGCCGCTCGCCGAGAAGATGATTACGCTCGGCAAGAAGAACACGCTGGCTTCGCGCCGCAGTGCGCTTGCGTTCATCACGCGCGAGGATATCGTCACGAAGGTTTTTGCAGAGACGGCACCCGGCTTCGCGAACCGCAACGGCGGCTACACGCGCATCACGCGCATCGGACCGCGTCGCGGCGACGCTGCCGAGATGGCAGTGCTTGAGCTGGTCGCAAAGGACTAAAGTTAGCACAACGTATAAAAACGCAGGGACGAAAGTCCCTGCGTTTTTCTGTGCGCGGAACAGGGCGCAACCTCGCTGTCCCTGTAGGGGCGCGCCCCCATGTGGTCGCCCGCTGTAAAGCCCCCTAGTCCTCGCCATTGCGGCCTTGCCCCACAAACTAAATACAGAGGGCGGGACGGAAAACCGCATCCCACGGGACGCACCCCGCCTGTAGGGGCGCGCATCGCGCGCCAACGGGTTGCACGGCGGGACGCAGGGCTCGCCCCGCGAGACCTTGGGCAGCGGACGCTGCCATGACCCACCAACTCCGCGCCAGCGCAACACGTAGTGTTGCTCGCGTAGCGTGACACTACACCTCACCCGCAAACAAACAAGCGCAACACATCGTGTTGCGCTTGTCAAAACAGCTCTAATTGCTCGCCGGCATTGTCCGGAAGATGGTGCAGGTAGTTGAAAACCTCGTCTTGGCGGTGCATAATGCCGTGCTTTTCGCACTGCGCGATTACGCGGTGCGTCAGCTCGTAGCTATTGTCGCCCTCGCACTCGTATGCGTTGCCGAACTGTGCGATGTAGCGCTGCTTCAGCCCGGGAAAGTGGCGGTCAAGCGCGGCGTAATAGTATTCGCGGTCGCCGTCGCGCAGCGTGAGGCCGCTGCCGAAGTGCAAAATCCCGCGCACGCCCGCGCGGACGCAGTAGCCCATGATGCCGTCGATGTTTTCAACAGTATCGTTGATGTACGGCAGAATCGGTGTCGTCCAAACGACGGTCGGAATGCCTGCGTCGCGCAGCCTGCACAGCGCGTCAAACCGCTCGCGCGTGGTGGAGACATTCGGCTCAACGATGCGGCACAAATCCTCGTCGAACGTGGTGAGCGTCATTTGCACGACGGCCTTCGTGCGCTCGTTGATGGCTTTTAGCAGGTCGATATCGCGCAGAACGCGCGCCGATTTCGTTTGCACGGCAACTCCGAAACCGTTGCGGTGAATCGCTTCAAGGCACCGCCGCGTGACGTTTAGCTCCGTCTCAAGGTGGATATACGGGTCGCACATCGCGCCGGTGACGACCATGCAACGCTTGCGACGGCGGCGCAGTTCGGCTTCAAGCAGCTCGGGTGCGCCCTCCTTGACCTCAATATCCTCAAAGTCGTGATCAAATTGGTAGCACAAACTGCGGCTGTCACAATAAATGCAGCCGTGAGTGCACCCGCGGTAGAAGTTGGCGCCGTTGCCCGCGGAGAGTATGGATTTGTAGCGTTTGTAATGGTGGATAACGTCTCGCTCCTTTGTGGCGGGTTGGGGGACGCATGGGGCGCGGATTGCCGAGGGCGGCAATCCACGGGGTGCGGTCTGTAGGGGGCGCCGCCCTCAGCGACCCGTCATATGTCTACGATTCGTCGTTGCCGAAGTTTAGGTCTATGGGGGTGGGTGCGTCGGGGGAAACGGGGCTTGCGGGTGTTTGCGTCATTTGCGCCACGGGCAGCACAATCGTGATGCGCGTGCCGACGCCGGCGCGGGAAATCACGTCGAGGTGCCCGCCGTGGTGGCTGACAATCCACTTCGCGATGGACAGACCAAGCCCTGCGCCGCCGCTGGCGCGGGTGCGCGACTCGTCGGCGCGTACGAAGCGGTCGAAGATGTGCGGCAGAAGCTCCTCGTCGATGCCGATGCCCGTATCGGTGACGGAGAACGTCGCGTCGCCGTCGACCATCGCGGTTTTGAGCGTTATTACGCCGTTCGCGTCGGTGTATTTTGTGGCATTGTCAATCAGCACGCGAGCCGCCTGCTTGACTAAACCGCGGTCGGCGGTGACGAGCGCGGCGTCCGCGACTAGACGGTATTCGTGCGTCGTGTTGATTAGCGTTGCCTCGTCCGCAAGCTCGGCGGCGAGCTCAGCGAGGTCGAATTGCGTCAGTTCCGGAGTGATGGTGCGGTTCTCGCCGCGAGCGAGGAACAACAGTTGCTCCACGAGTTCCTTCATCGAATCGGCCTCGGCGCGAATGGCGTCAATACCCTCCTGAAGCGTCTTTTCGTCCGTTTTGCCCCATCGGTCAAGCAAGCTCGCATAGCCCTGAATAACGGCAATTGGCGTGCGCAGCTCGTGTGACGCATCGGAGACGAAGCGCACCTGCGCCTCGTACGCATCGTTAATGCGATCGAGCATACCGTTAATCGTCGCGGCTAACTCACGCAGCTCGCGCTGCGTTCCATCCACGTCGAGCCGCGTGTCGAGCCGCGCGGCGTTGATTGTTTCCAACGCACCGCGCAGTTGCTTGATATCGCCCTTGTCGAGTGCCGCACCGACGTTGATGGGAATCAAATTCTCGGGTTTTGCACGCGTCAGCGTCTCTGCGGCGCGAGTAAGCTCGGTGATGGGTTCAAGCGAACGCTTTGCGTAGCTCGAATACTTGCCTGACGCGACAATCAGCACAAGCGCGTGGTACGCGGTGAGTATCAACGCACCGACGCCGATTAGAAAAATCGCATGCGCGTCACTCGTGGCAGTCACGCGGTACGTGGTGCCGTCGTGCGTGATGTACGCCGTCTCGTACGCGTGCAGCTGCAAGCCGCCGCTGTAGTAGACGTTCAAGCTGCGCGGAAAGCCGCGCGTAGAGCGCGGTAAAATCCACGCGTACAGGTGGTGATAATCCGCCTCTACGACCGTTTCGGGTGGCAGAGCTTCAATAATCACGTGCTCGTCGGGCGGCATGTTCGCCCACTCGTCGCCGCGTGAAACGGCGACGGCGGCGTTGGCGATTTTCTGCTCAAAATGCACGGCAAAGCCGACGCAAACGAGTAATAGCAGCGTCAAAAACATCGAAACAAACGTCGCAAGCATTCGCAGCCCGAATTGCCGCGACAGCTTGCGCGCTATAGATTTATTGTTCATCGCGAATCACGTATCCTACGCCGCGCACGGTCGTAATGAGCTTTATGCCGAACGCGTCGTCCAACTTTCCTCGCAAAAAGCGCACGTAAACATCGACAGTGTTCGTGCCGCCGTCGAAGTCGAAATCCCAAACGTTTTCCAACAGTTGCTCGCGCGTTATAACGATGCCTTTATTGCGCATCAGGAAGTGTAGAAGGTCAAATTCGCGCTTCGTCAGCCCTACGACGCTGTCGTCTACAGTTACCTCACGGCGACGAATGTCCATTCGCACCGCGCCCGGAGCGCCGTTGTGCAGCAACTTGCACGCGAGAATGTCGCCGCGTTCCTCGCCGCCGCCGTTGCGCAACGCGGCACGGACGCGGGCGAGCACTTCTTCGATTTGGAACGGCTTCGTTATGTAGTCGTTCGCGCCGAGGTCGAGGCCGGAGACCTTGTCAACGACGGCATCACGCGCGGTGAGCATAATCACCGGCACGGTTGAGGACTTGCGCAGGCGGCGCAACACCTCCATGCCCGACAGTGCGGGCAGCATGACGTCGAGTAACACGAGGTCAAAACCGCCCGCGAGCGCGAGCGTCAGCCCCTCGCGTCCGTCGTACGCCTTTTCAGCCTCGTAGCCCTCGTACGACAGCTCTAATTCGAGCATACGCGCGAGGTTCTGCTCGTCCTCAATGATTAGGATTCTTTCCGCCATGGTGTTGACCTCCTTTGTTGTTTTGTCGGTGGTAGAACGCGGGACGGTGCGCCGTAGGGGACGGCGTCATCGACGTCCCATGCCCCGCCTCGTCCCGCGCCATACGTTATTTCTTCTCGTTGACCTTGCTCTTGATGTCTTCGGCGACGTGCTCGGCGGTATTTTCAACCTTTTCCAGTACGCCGTTGATGTCGTCGCGACCGAGGTCGTCGCCGCGGAAGCGGTAACGCCAGCCGAAGAACATCGCGAGAACCATAATCGGAATCAGTGCCCAGAAGCCGAGCAGAAGCAACACGATGAAAATCGTGACGGGGCACGAGAGCGCGACCTTGCCCGCGTGGATTGCGTCGATGAAGTTTGTGTTGCCCTTGTGCAACACGTCAAGGCACGCTTTGCCGAATTTGCGGAGTATATCGGCGAGGTCGGAGCCGCCCGTTTTTGCGCTCTCGTCGACGGTTTCGGTCGGCTCCTCGGGCTTGCCGGAGTATGTGCCGCCCTTTGGCGGTGCGTTCGTCTTGCCCTGACGCTCCAAGAGTATGATAGCGTCGAGCAGGTCGCCGTTGGCCTCGTCAAGAGCTGCCTTGGCTTCCTCAAAGGTCACGTCGGCGCGTTCGCGCAGGCGTTCGACCATTTCTAAAGTTGTCATAGTGTCAAATCCTTTCCTTTGTTTACATAAATGCCGATGGTTGATGCATCTGTGATGATGCCATAATACACCATCGGGATTAAAAAGAAATTTAGAAAAGATTAAAATCAGATTAAAAAATCAGCGATTGCCCGACTGAGGATGTTGAATATAATTACTGCATATTTGTCGCTAAGCGATAATCATACGGCAAACCTCACGACTATGTGAGCGCGTTCACGCGAACGCGCCGCCGCGCAAGCGGCGTATATCTCGTCGCAACGCGACGAGTTGCCGCAAAGAGGGCTTCGCCCGACTGAGGATGTTGAATATAATTACTGCATAATTATCGCTTAGCGATAATTATGCAGTAATTATACATCATTTTCACAGAAATCTCAATATAAAGTTGACAAAACTGCTGATGTTGATATATAATCTTTAGTCATAGATGTAAATTTACTGTGAAGTTTTTATCAAGGGTTGCGCGGAGCGTTACGAAGTGAAATGAAAGGCTGCTTTTATGTCTGAAATCCTTAACAACGATGCTGCGAATACGATTGCTCAGCGTGACGCGGAAATAGCCAAGCTAAAGCGTCAGGTTGCAAAGCTGCAAGCAACAGTGGAGCGGGACAAGGCCGTTTCAGCATCAATTGCGGCTGTTTCCGCTGCGCGTTCCGCCGAAAAGGAAAAGCAGGAGCGATACATGTCGCTGTTGCTTGACAAAAGCCCGGACTTAATAATTATGCTTGATCGCTCGGCGCGGTTCGTGTTCTGCTCCAAGACTTTCCTTCAAACGGCACACATTGAGCGGCACGAGGACGTTTACAATAAGCCGATTTACGACGTTGCGCACGCCTCCTTCGGCGTTGATGCGGCGGAGCGACTGCGCGACGCAGTTGCGGTCGTTCTCGGCGGCGAGAGCATTGAGCTTGAATGCGAGCTTGAGGTCGGGCCGGACAAGCGAGCATACTCCACGCTGATGACGCCCCTGCACACGGATAGCGGTAGCGTCACTGCGGCGGCGATAATGATGCACGATGTTACGGATATTCGCCGCGCTCAGCACGAGGCGGAGGACGCACGCGAGGCAGCAGAGGAAGCGTCGAGGGCGAAATCCACGTTTCTGTCGAATATGTCGCACGAAATGCGCACGCCGATGAATGCGATTATCGGCATGACGAGCATTGCGCGCGGCACGTATGACGTCGAACGTAAGGACTACTGCTTAGGCAAAATTGAGGATGCGTCGACGCATTTGCTCGGCGTAATTAACGATATTCTTGATATCTCAAAGATTGAGGCGCGGAAATTCGAGCTCTCGCCGACGGAATTTAACTTTGAGCGCATGCTGCGCAAGGTCGTGAACGTCATTAACTTCCGCGTTGAGGAAAAGGAACAGATTTTCGACGTTCGCATTGACGAGCGCATCCCGCATACGCTCGTCGGCGACGAACAGCGCATTGCGCAAGTAATTACGAACCTGCTCTCAAACGCCGTGAAATTCACGCCGGAGCAGGGCATAATCAAGCTCAATTCAGAGCTCGTCTCCACAGCCGACCACGAGTGTTTGCTGCGCTTGAGCGTCACGGATACGGGCATCGGCATCTCGGAGGAGCAAAAGGAGCGGCTGTTTTCGTCGTTTGAACAGGCAGATAGCTCCACGGCACGAAAATTCGGCGGAACGGGTCTCGGTCTCGCGATTTCCAAGAGCATTTTAGAGATGATGGGCGGCTCTATCCGCGTGGATTCGGAGCCGGGGTTCGGTTCGACGTTCACATTTACGGCTCGCTTCGGCGTTTCCGAGAGCGCGGTTCATCGCAAGAGCCTGCTCGCGCCGCACGTCAATCTGGCGAACCTAAAGGTACTTGTCGTAGACGATTCCGAGGACGTGCTGGATTACTTCCTTGACATATCTCAACGCCTCGGGTTCCTGAGCGACGCCGCAATCGGCGGTCGCGAGGCACTTTCGCTGATTGAAATGCGCGGCGGCTACGATATCTACTTCGTGGACTGGAAAATGCCGGATATAGACGGCATTGAGCTCTCGCGCCGCATCAGCTCGCGCGGGCTCGGCAACTCCGTTATCGTTATGTTCTCCGGCGTCGAATGGAGTGCGGTGGAGGATCAGGCAAAGGCGGCAGGCGTTCAGAAATTCGTGCCGAAACCGCTGTTCCCGTCAGCCGTTGCGGACGTTATCAACGAATGCCTCGGCATAGACAACGATATAAACCTCGCCGACGACAGCAGCAGGTCGGGCATTTTCAAGGGCAAACGCGTGCTGTTCGCCGAGGACGTGGAGATTAACCGCGAGATTGTGCTTGCGTTGCTTGAGCCAACGGATATTGAGCTCATAATAGCGCAGAACGGCATTGAAGCCGTAGATAAATTCATGCTCAACCCGAGCTACTACGACATGATTTTGATGGACATGCAGATGCCGGAGCTTGACGGCTGTGACGCGACGCAGCAAATACGCGCACTCGACTTCGCGTGGGCAAAGACGATACCAATCGTAGCGATGACGGCGAATGTGTTCCGCGAGGATATTGAAAAATGTCTCGCGGCGGGGATGAACGACCACATCGGCAAACCGATTGACATCGCAAACGTGATGAACAAGCTCAACCACTATCTGCCGTGGGCGGCAAAGATGAAAAAATAGTTGCAAAGAAGTAGCCGAAGAACTTTGCGCACCATGTGCGCTCCGCTCTTGCTACGCGGGAACGGGGCGTACATTTTTATATTAAAGTAAAAAAAGGAAGGAAATTTTATGGAACTATTCGCATCAATCGTGAGCAAAATCAATGATTTTGCTTGGGGACCGCCCATGCTCATTCTCCTCGTTGGCACACACATTTTTCTGACAATCCGCACGCGCTTTATCCAGCGGCACATCGGAAAGGCAATCAAGATGTCCGTCTCAAAGGACGAAATGGCTGAGGGCGACATCTCGCAGTTCGGTGCTCTGACTACGGCACTTGCGGCGACTATCGGTACAGGTAACATCGTCGGCGTTGCTACGGCAGTTGCACTCGGTGGACCCGGCGCAGTGCTTTGGTGCTGGCTGACAGGCGTTTTCGGCATCGCCACGAAGTATGCCGAGGGCTTGCTCGCCGTTAAGTACCGCGTCAAGACCTCCGACGGCACGATGCTCGGCGGTCCGATGTACGCGCTTGAGCGCGGCTTGAAGCAGAAGTGGCTCGCGGTGCTTTTCGCAATCTTCGCGGCTATTGCGGCGTTCGGTATCGGCAGCTCCACGCAGGCTAACTCCCTCACGGAAATGGTCAACACGCAGTTCGGCATTCCGCAGATTGTTTCGAGCATCATCATCACAATCCTCACGGCTGTCGTCGTTCTCGGCGGCGTCCAGATGATTTCCAAGGTCTGTACGATTCTCGTGCCGTTTATGGCGATTTTCTACGTCATCGGCTGTGCGATTATCCTCGTGCTCAACAGCTCCGTTCTCGGACAGGCTGTCGGCCTTATCTTCAGAAGCGCGTTCACGGCTCGCGCTGCCGCCGGTGGTTTTATCGGCTCAACTGTGCTCGCCGCGGCAAGGTAC
>JGI994J12354_10001142_pt1 | contig 26918 bp, 22 predicted proteins | sample IntmicLarv3ML3BL_FD_12354 | JGI IMG/M metagenome (IMG submission 12354)
CTGAGCCATGATAAACTGCATGGCTCGCGAATATCCCTCGCAAACCGCCTTGCCCTGCACTATGGCGCCGTAGGCCGTGAAGGCGTGAAAGTTTGCTTCGGGATTTGCGGCTGCGGCATTATCATAGGTAACGCGGCTGCAAAGCCAATCGTGCACGGCCAGCTCCTTATCAAAATCGGTCATGGTATCGGTAAATTTTATACCCTTTATGGCGTTAAGCATTTCGTTTGTAAGCGTATCACTCGATTTGCTGCCGTTATATTCAAGCACCAGAGCATAATCGTACGGCCCGCCCGAGGGTCCGGATTGTTTCATATTATAGGTCGTGCTTATAAGATTGCACAGCTCAGGATGGGTATTTCTAACAACAAGAAAGGTACGTTTTATATCGTCGGCGCTCACCTTACCTAGAGCAATCTCTTTAGTGCCTGTTTTTATACCGGCCAAAATTTTAGGGTAAAGCGACTTTTGGGCAGCCGTAAGGCTGTAATGGTCGGCCAGATCAGAAAAATTCAGGGCGCTGCCCTTAAAATGGTTTATATCAACCGTTTTGCCTGTTGGCGCCGGGGTTGACGAGGCGGCCGGAGGATTTCCGCTTGCATTGGAAGCGGGATTTTTAGAACTCTGCGGGATTTTGCTCGGGTTGGCCACGTTTGAAGGCGCACTTGAACCATCGTCAAAAATATCTCCCATGCTGTTTTCAGCGGGTGTACCGTTGTTTTCGGACGACACATCCTCTGAAGACACATCAGATGAAAGAACGTCACTCACGGCTTTATTGACAGATTCGCCGCACGAGGTCGCAAATATCATGACAAGGCATAGCAAGAGTACAACGGTTTTTTTCATATCAAAATCCCCTTCAAAAAAATCCGAAATTCTTATAAATCAAAGCTTACAGTCGTATTCACAATTATATATTAGTATACGTTAAAACCGCAGGAAAGTCAAATGTTTTCGTGTTTGGAACGTTTTGATTTCGGCCTCCATAACATGAGCGCGAATGCGCATTTGACATGGTTTGGTCTACAATAAAATCCACCGCCGGCTATGTGCCAGCGGTGGATTAATGCTCACTGTAATGACATGGCTTTTATTTCTGCGCGGCAGCATTTACCGTATCGGAAATTTCTTTTTCGGCGGCATTTTCACCCGGTTCTTCCGAATTGAACCGTTTGCCCAAAAGGATAAACAGCAGCGAAACGCCCAACCCGGCAAACAGCATGAGTATGCCGCCAACCCAGCCAAAGGCCGAGGCCGGTGCCGCCTTTGGAAACACGGCCGTCAGCGTGCCGCACATAAATCCGAAAATCATGAAATAGGCCAACCCGCTGTATTTATTCAGAATGATCTTGGTCACCTTAGAAAACAGCACCATACCCAGCACAAAGCAAAGCCCGACGGGTATTACGGTATACGCCGTGCCCATAATGTCTGTTGTATATCCGCTGGCCGCGGTCATCAGATATGTATACACGCCAAACAGCATGAGCACCATAGAAACGCTCATGCCTGGCATCATGCTGCACGCGCCGGCTACCGCGCCGGCCACGCAAAGATACCACAAGGCGGGCGACTGGGACACGGCCACAATATCAAACCGAACCAGCATACCAACCGTCGCCGCTGTGGCAAAGGCCAGCAAAATGCCAATAAGATACTGCCCGCGCCAGCGCGTCTGGCGTGCCTGCTTCAGCATTGTGGGCAGCCCGCCGCACACCAGTCCCATAAACAGCAGGCGTGCCTGCGTTTCATAGTCCTGAAACAAAAAGCCGAAAAATTTAACGAATATCAGCGCGCTTAACACGGCGCCCATGCCCATTGGCAACAAATAGAAAAAATTGTACTTAAAGCGTTTAAACGGGTTGGCCACAACACTGATAAGATCATGGTAAATGCCCATCATAACCGCGATAACACTGCCGCTTACGCCCGGCGCGATAATACTCACACCGAGGAAAAAGCCGCATAAAATTCTGTAAAGAAAACCGCCCAGCCCTTTTTCTTTCATTCTGCAACTCCTTGTTTCCAAAAAGCTTTTTATATGCGTAATATATACATGCAATCATACCACAAAAGCGCCCCTCTGTCCATGCCTTTTTAGAGGTCGGCCGCAAGCATGCCTGCGCAAACGGAAGACGCCCCGAATGCGCAAACCGTCCTGCCTTATGGCAGGACGGTCTTCAGTTTAATTGCACTACCCGCGCATTTTATCTAGTTTCTAGGGCGGCGCGGGCCATCACGATGGCCATCGCGGCGGGGACCGTCGCGGCGGGGCGGACGGGGCGCATCAGAAATTTCGTTTTCGGGAACGAGACCTTCAATCTCAATAAGCGCATCGCGGCGGCTGAGATTCAAGCGGCCCTGATCGTCGATTTCAAGAACCTTGACCATAACGGCATCGCCCACGTTTACGACGTCCTCAACCTTTTCGGTGCGTTTCACATCGAGGCGGCTGATATGCACAAGACCCTCTTTGCCCGGCGCGATTTCAACAAAGGCGCCAAATGTCATGAGACGAGTAACCTTGCCGTTAAAAATGGCTCCAACCTCGGGATCCATGGCAATAGTCTCAACAATTTGCAGGGCGCGGTTGGCATCATCGATATTAATGGCCGAAATAAACACGCGGCCATCGTCCTCAACGTCCACCTTACAGTTACAGTCGGCGCAGATTTTTTGAATAACCTTGCCGCCCGAACCGATAACCTCGCGGATTTTATCGGGGTCGATTTTAGTCGTGAGCATTTTGGGAGCATATTTTGAAAGGTCGGCGCGATATTCCGGAATAGCCTTGAGCATTATTTCATCAAGTATATACAGGCGGGCCTTGCGCGTTTTTTCAAGAGCCTCTTTGATGATTTCGGGTGTAAGACCGTCAATTTTCAGGTCCATCTGGATGGCCGTGATACCCGTATGAGTACCGCCAACCTTAAAGTCCATGTCGCCGAAGAAATCTTCAACGCCCTGGATGTCAACCATAGTCATAAACCGGTCGCCCTCGGTGATGAGACCGCAGGAAATACCGGCTACAGGCGCTTTTATCGGCACACCGGCATCCATAAGAGCCAGCGTAGAGCCGCAGATAGCGCCCTGCGACGTTGAGCCGTTAGATGACACAACCTCGCTGACCAGACGGAAAGAATATGGGAATTCAGCCTCGGACGGAATAACGGGCAGCAGAGCACGCTCGGCCAGCGCACCGTGACCGATTTCGCGGCGGCCAGGACCTCTGGACGGGCGGGTCTCGCCCACAGAATAGCTCGGGAAATTATAATGATGCATATAACGCTTGGAGTCTTCGATGTCGATACCGTCAATAATCTGCGCATCGCGCACCTGGCCAAGCGTAGCTATTGTAAGCACCTGTGTCTGGCCGCGCGTGAACAAGCCGGAGCCGTGAACACGTGGCAGCAGGCCGACTTCGCTGGCCAGCGGGCGGAGATCGTCTATGCCGCGGCCGTCAACGCGTTTGCCGTCGTCCAGCAGCCAGCGGCGCACAACGTATTTCTGCGTTTTATACATGCACTCGTCTATCTGGGCGATGTTTTCGGGATATTTCTCATCAAACTCGGCGTGAACCTCGTCGTATACAGGGCGCAGGCGCTCCTCGCGGATGCGCTTGTCATCCGTATCCATAGCGTAGCGTACCTTTTCAATGGCGAAAGCCTTTATGGCCTCAAGCATGGCAGGATCAGGATCGGTTGAGGTGAAAGCGATTTTCTCGGCGCCTATCTCACTTACGATGTCCTTAATAAACTGCACAAGCTTTTGGTTTTCGGCGTGAGCCAGCATTATGGCTTCAAACATAACATCCTCGGTCACCTGGTTGGCGCCGGCTTCTATCATGGCAACCTTGCTATCTGTCGACACAACCGTGAGGTTGAGGTCGGTAACGGCACGCTCGGCTGCCGTGGGGTTTACCACAAAATTGCCATCAACCAATCCAACATTAACCGAAGCCACAGGGCCGTTCCACGGGATATTGGATATTGATGTGGCTATAGAGGCGGCCAGCATACCGGCCATCTCGGGCGAACAATCGGGGTCGTGCGACATTACCGTACAAATAATTGTCACATCATTGCGCATATCCTTAGGGAAGAGCGGGCGCATTGGGCGGTCTATCATGCGGCTGGTGAGAATGGCCGTTTCACTCGGGCGTCCTTCACGGCGCATGAACGATCCGGGGATTTTTCCTACAGAATAGAGCTTTTCTTCAAAGTCTACCGAAAGTGGGAAGAAATCCACGCCGTCTCGCGGCTTGTCCGACATGGCAACGGCGCAGAGCACAGCCGTTTCGCCGTAGCGCACGAGGCAGGAGCCGTTGGCCAGCTGAGCCAGCTTGCCCGTTTCAACAACCAGCTTGCGGCCTGCAAGCTCGGTTTCAAAAACACGATAATTTTCAAACATTTTGTTTCCTCTTTTCTTTTTGTTTTGTATTTCAAAGAGGAACGGTTTGGTTTTAACAATAAATCCAAAGCCCGGAGCCCGGACGCTCGATTAACTGCTAAAACCTCCGACATTCCTCTAAAAATCGAGTAATAAAACCAATAAGGCAAACCGGCATACGCCGGCTTGCCTCCATATGGTTATTATTTACGGATACCAAGCTTGGCAATAAGCGAACGGTAACGCAGAACATCTATCTTCATGAGATAGTTAAGCAGACCGCGGCGGTGTCCTACCATTTTCAAAAGACCGCGACGCGAATGGTGGTCTTTCTTATGGATTTTCAGATGCTCAGTAAGTTCGTTGATACGAAAGGTGAGCACAGCAATTTGCACCTCGGGCGAGCCTGTGTCGCCCTCGTGTGTGGCGTACTGCTGCATAACTTCGGTTTTTTGCTCTTTTAACATTTGGTTACACCTCTTTAAAGTATTGACCAACAACAAAGCAGGGGGTAATGGGTGATTCCATAGGACGGTGTCCGCGGGACATTGTCCCGTTTATGGCGTACGCCCGCGAGCCTTGATGCGGTATTCAGGCTAATTTTTCCGGGGGAAATGCATAGCCAGCCCGAGTATTATATCATAGCAGTACAGGTTTGTAAAGCTTTTTTATTATGGTGCGAAAGCGAGGGAAATATCCGCGGCCGGTTGATTTTTGGTTAATTTACAGTCCGCGTTCGGCAAGCTCGAGCGAAATTTGCTCCAAAAGGCTGCCGGATTTTCCATAATCCATGGCATCTATATAATGTTTTTCCAGCTCGTCATGGCAGCTTTTGGCCTCCTTCAGCACCTCGGCCGCCCCGGCAATAAGCTCGCGCGCGGCGCGCCTATTGAAGGAAAGGCGCTGTTTTTTCAGCCGCAGCGCTCCGGCGGGCGCAAACCGGCGGGCGTGTATCCGCCGCTCGCTGCCGCCGAAATCGTGATACCTGTTGGCCGTTGTGAAGCACAGCCCTATATCGGGCAGGATTATATGGTCTATCTTATCATCGGGCGAAAACGGACAGCAGCAGCTTATTATGTCCTGACCCGATTCCAGCGCCACAGCTCTCACGGTATTCATTATAATACGCGAGGCGGCGCCGTTTTCATCGTGTATTACAATGTACTTATCGGCCAGCTTTTCGAGCGTTGACCGGTAAAACACCGGCCCAAGAGGCGTTATACCACTGATAAAACGCTGCTGCTCGCTGCCTTTTCTACCCTCAATAACAGGAATTTCACGTCGGGCCAGCCGGGCAGCAAAACGCATTGTCTTGGCCGTATCGGTTATTTCCAGCGTGAGCTTATAGCTGTCGTTTATCAGCGCGCCGGCCGCCGATATGTAGCGCGCCGCCCGCTCGTGCAGCTGCTTGTTGCGGCCATACAGAGCCAAAATCTCGGGTGCCTGCTCTTCAAGCGTGTTGCAATGAAAACAGCTTGAAAGGTCTATCGTGCGCTCAATAACGCCCGGATAGTTGGGCTCTATAGCATGGGAGCGGCGTGCAATTACACACGAATTTTATCCTTTTAATATTTAAAACGCCATCATTTCGATTTCAAATTGATATTCAACTCAATAAACAAGAGGATTTTAATATGAGTGAATATTCTATGCAAACGATAGAGAATGTGTTATAATACTTCCAACCCATTGAAAAAACCAGAAAATTATACAATGCGATGTTTAGGCATCAAAGGAGATTCAATGAATTTTAATGAACTTGAAATAATCGATCCAATATTAAAGGCGATAGAAAATGTTGGATATGAAACACCTTCGCCAATTCAAGCAAAGGCAATTCCTTTGATGCTTGCCGGTAAAGATATTCTCGGGTGCGCCCAAACCGGAACCGGAAAAACCGCCGCATTTGCTATTCCTATATTGCAAATGCTTCATAATCAATTACAAATCAGCAATAAAAAACGAAACCCCGGGGCCCTTATTTTAACACCCACACGGGAGCTTGCAATACAAATATCTGAAAGCTTTAATGCATACGGAAAATATACGAAGCTTAAAACATCTGTGGTTTTTGGAGGAGTCTCTCAAAAGCCGCAGGTTATGGCGCTCGAAAATGGTGTTGATATTCTTGTTGCAACACCAGGCAGACTTAACGATTTGTTAAATCAAAAGCTGTGCGATTTAAGTGAGGTTTCGATGCTGGTGCTTGATGAAGCTGATCGAATGCTTGATATGGGATTTGTTCATGACGTAAAAAAAATTATTGCACAATTGCCAGCAAAAAGACAAACATTATTGTTTTCGGCAACAATGCCCAAAGAAATCGCTGCGTTGGCCACATCTATTTTGCACCATCCTGTCACGGTAACGGTTACCCCTTTTTCTTCCACAGCGGAAATGATAGATCAGTTTGTTTACTTTGTTGATAAAGTGAACAAGGGTCGCTTGCTAATTAAATTGCTTCGGGACGAAAAAATTACATCTGCGTTGGTTTTTTCGAGGACAAAACATGGAGCAAACAAAATACAAAAGTTACTTGATACTGCAGGTGTAAAAGCAAAAGCCATCCACGGGAACAAGTCACAAGGCGCGCGGCAAGAAGCACTTTCCGAATTTAAAACGGGCGAAATCAAAGTGCTCGTTGCAACCGACATCGCCGCACGAGGTATTGACATTAATCAATTATCCCATGTTATTAATTATGATGTGCCTAATACTCCCGAAACGTATGTGCATAGAATTGGCAGAACCGGACGTGCAGGGTGCACCGGGATTGCAATTTCTTTATGTGATTTTGATGAAAAAGCTTATTTGAACGACATTCAGAAGTTGATAAAAAAGGATGTGGCAGTTGTTGATAACCACCCATATCCAATGCAGATTTTCGAGCATGTTGAACCAAAAACAATGCCACGGCAACCACGCAAGGCGCGACGCAGCGAAACGGAATCTGGCAACTTAAAAAGCCAACCTAACAATGCAAAAACACCGAATGGCGGACGAAAAGCTAAAAGCTCTAATAACCAACGCAAAAACCCAAACAACTATAATCGCTTCGCCAGCAAAAAGAAGGGCGACATTTAAATTTAGATATTACTTCGGATTGTTGAGGAAAAAACAAAAAATGTTGGTAACCGCAGAGAAAATCACCAAATGCTATAATAATAAAGTCTTGATTAACGAAGCCTCAGTTTATGTGAGCGAAGAGAGCAAGATTGGCATAATTGGAGCAAATGGAACGGGAAAATCTACACTGCTTAAAATAATGGCACGGCTTGAAGCGCCGGACAGCGGAATCGTGACAAAGCATGCAAGCATTTGCATAGGGTATTTGTCACAAGATCCTGTCCTTAACGAGGAAAGCACCGTATTGGAGCAGGTGCTTGGAGGGGCTTCTGATGAGCAAAAGCAACTTCAGGAATATGAGGCAAAAAGAATATTGAATAAGCTTGGCATCGTAAGGTTTGATGAGAAAATCACACATTTGTCCGGCGGTCAAAAAAAACGAGTGGCGCTGGCCAGCGTGCTGATCACTCCTTGCGAAATGCTTGTCTTAGATGAGCCAACAAATCATTTAGACAACGACATGATTGCATGGCTTGAAAACTATCTAATAAAATATACCGGGGCCATAATAATGGTAACTCATGATCGGTATTTTCTTGATCGGGTAGTATCAAGAATCATAGAAATAGATCATGGGAACGTATATGAATATGAGGCGAATTATTCTCGTTATCTTGAGCTGAAAACACAGCGTGAAGAGATGGAAATTGGTTCAGCGCGAAAACGCCAAAGCCTTTTGCGAAGAGAGCTCGAATGGATAAGCCGCGGAGTAAGAGCGCGTGGCACTAAGAGCAAATCAAGGCTTCAGCGTTTTGAAGAGTTGAACGAAAAGAGCGCAGAAGACACACAAAAACTAAGCCTCAACTCTGTTTCCACGAGGCTTGGTAAAAAAACAATCGAAATAAATGCGGTTTCAAAAGGCTTTGGTGACAAACTGCTTATCAAAGATTTTGACCATATCATTGCTCGTGATGCCAGAATTGGAATTGTTGGCAAAAACGGGTGTGGCAAAACAACGCTTTTAAATATGATTAGTGGCCGCCTACTGCCTGACACCGGCAATATCGTGTTTGGCGAAACGGTTAAGGTTGGATATTTTTCCCAAGGATGCGAGGATATGGATTCTTCCATTCGTGTTATTGATTATATTAAAAGCTTTGCAGAATACATTATGACAGTAGACGGTTCTCTCAGTGCTTCGCAAATGCTTGAGAAATTTCTTTTCTCTCCCGATTTACAATGGAACACCATAGGCAGGCTCTCAGGGGGCGAGAAACGGCGTCTGTTTTTACTTAGTGTTATTATGGGCGCTCCAAACATTCTGCTTTTTGATGAACCCACGAATGACTTAGACATTGAAACGCTTATCATACTTGAAGAATATCTTGAAAAATTCAACGGAGCGGTAGTTGTCGTATCTCATGACCGATACTTTCTTGATAAAGTTGTGGACTTGATTTTTGAGTTTGAAACAGACGGAACAATCAAAAAACGTCTTGGTGGATATTCAGATTATATAACAGAGCGAACTTTTGATAGCATAAAGCCGAAATCTGATCAAAAAAAGAAACCGCCAAACAAGGGGCGCAATGTATCCGCGACACCTCAAAAAGCACGGTTCACATTTAAAGAACAGCGAGATTTTGAAATGATTGATGGAGAGATTGCTCTTTTAGAACAAAATCTTAGAGAAACAGAAGAAAAAGTGATTATCCATATGAGCGATTATGAGAAACTACAACAGCTGTTGGCGCTGAAAGAACGTCTTGAAAAAGATTTGAACGAAAAGACAGAGAGATGGTTTTATCTGCATGAGCTTGCCGAAAAAATAGCGGCTCAAGAGGTAAAGAAATAAAACATGCAACTATAATTTCGAGTTGAGCATCATTGGTGCAAAGCTAAGATTAAATTTAGGAGTAAAAATGATTACATTAAATGAAATAGGCCTTCAATTCAGGGGGACTTCGCTTTTTTCTCATGTGAATATCCAATTTATCAAAGGAAGCTGTTATGGAATTATCGGAGCTAATGGCGCCGGAAAGTCCACTTTGTTAAAGATTATTTCTGGTGAAATTGAGTCTAGCTCTGGAACTGTGGAGCTGCTTCCCAAAATGCGCATGTCCGTTTTAAAGCAAGATCAAAACGAATACGACCGCGTTAAAGTTTTAGAAACTGTAATTATGGGCAACGCCAGATTGTTTGAAATCGCAAAAGAAAAGGAGGCTCTGTATGAAAAAGAGGATTTTTCTGATGAGGACGGAATACTGGCATCCGAACTTGAAGCGGAATTTGCCGAAATGGGAGGCTGGGATGCCGAGTCTGATGCGTCTCGTATTTTACAAGGCTTGAACATCAGTACTCTATTATACGAAAAAAACATGAGTGAATTGACAGGACGTGAAAAGGTCAAGGTGCTCTTAGCGCAAGCATTGTTTGGCAAACCTGACATCATTCTTTTGGATGAGCCTACAAATAATCTCGATATTTTATCCATAAACTGGCTGGAGGATTTCTTGCTGGAATATGAAGGAACCGTAATTTTAGTTTCACATGACCGCCACTTTTTGAATACCGTCTGTACTCATACGGTAGATATTGATTACAATAAAGTAAAGTTGTATGTAGGCAATTATGATTTTTGGTATGAATCCAGCCGAATGATTCAAACATTGATGAGAAATCAAAACAAGAAAAACGAGGACCAAGCAAAGGAACTCAGGGCTTTTATTGAACGGTTTTCCGCGAATAAGTCTAAATCGAAACAAGCTACATCAAGAAAAAAGCTTCTTGACAAGCTGACTTTTGAAGATTTGCCGGCATCCTCCAGAAAATACCCGTGGGTGGGTTTTAAAGCCGACCGTGAAGTGGGCAACGATATTTTAGAAGTTAAAAATCTGTCAAAAACCATTGACGGTGTAGAGGTGCTTAAAAACATTTCATTCAGGGTCAACAAAAATGATAAAATAGTCTTTGTTGGAGAAAATGAGCATTCACAAACAACTCTGTTTAAAATACTCATGGGCGAAACAGAGCCGGATTCCGGGTCTTTTAAATGGGGTGTCAGCACATCACAATCTTACTTTCCAAAAGACAATAATGCTTTTTTTGATGATTGCGATGATACTTTGATGACATGGCTGCAAAAATTTTCGAACGACAAACACGAAACTTATTTGCGTGGCTTTCTGGGACGTATGCTGTTTTCAGGCGACGATGTATATAAGCAGGTGCAGGTGTTGTCCGGCGGAGAAAAAATGCGTTGTATGTTGTCACGAATGATGCTTAGCGGAGCGAATGTTCTCCTTCTTAATCAACCAACAAACCATTTGGATTTAGAATCGATAACCGCTGTAAATAACGGATTGATTGAATTCACTGGAAATGTGTTGTTTTGTTCACACGATCATCAATTTATCGATAGCATTGCAAACCGAATTATTGAGTTTACTGAATCCGGAATGATCGACAAAACAATGAGTTATGACGACTATTTAACGCAAAAGCAAATGCATTAATTGCAAAAAGCCCTTTGCTGGGCACAGTACAATAACCCGGATAGAAGGAAAAGCGCGAAAAAGCGATGTACGATTACACTCATATTTTACCTAAAACAGCCATTTTATTTTGATTTCCTGCCCCTTGGGTTCCTTGCTTTTTTTCCCGATTTCAATCGATTCCACAAGCACGGCAACCAGCTCGCGGGGGAAAGTTTTGAAGGTTAGCCCTTCATGGAGTTTCTTCTTAATGGTTTCTTCGCTTTTCTTTTCATCCTGCATATAATCTGTTTGTATCTTTAGAAGAACAATCCGTTTTTCCAATGCCGTTTTTTCAGCAAGGTAGCTTTGATTAAGCTCTGCAAACTGGTTTTCAGGAATGAGCCCGCTTGACTTGTCAAGATAGAGGTTCTTGAGAGCCTTAGCCCGCCTATCGATTTCAAACTGCAACGATTTAATCCGCCTATGAATTTCAGCTTTCTGTTGTTTTTCCGTTTCCATATCAAACGAGCTTGCGAAATTTTCGGCGTCATAGTAATGCTCAATGTGCTCTCGAAGCAGCCGGGTTACCTGCTCCTCTAATAAATCCAACCGGATAGAATGGCTATAGCACAGCTTTGTATTAGTTGCGTACAGCTTACAGCGAAGATATGACCGACTGCTGCCCTCGCCGCCGTTAGATGTTTTAATCATGCTGCTTCCGCAATCCATGCATCTAACCTTTCCGGCAAGCAAATGCACCTCGCCGGTGCCGCCGGAGGTGGTTCGCTCGTCAAGAAGCCTTTGCACCACTTCAAAGTTTTCCTTGCCAATAATGGCTTCATGGGTATTTTCCACTACGATCCATTCATCTTTCGGTATGCCAACCAGCTTTTTGGATTTGTAGCTGACCTTTTTTCGGCAGCCCTGCACCATATCCCCGGTGTACATACGGTTTCGCAGAATACGCCCAACCGAGGTTCGGTTCCATAACCCAAAATCGTTTTTCTGGAGTCCGTTGACATAACCGAGACCTTTGAGCTGCTTGTATTTAGTAGGATTAGGGACACTCTCTTCATTGAGGATGCGGGCAATATTCTGCTTTCCGTGGCCCTCCAGATACAGACGGTAAATTTTGCGTACTACCTCGGCAGATTCAAAATCAATCAACAGCTTGTTTTTGTCAGCGGGGTTTTTTTGATACCCGTAAACCGGGAATCCGCCGATATACTGGCCATTTTTGCGCTTGTGGTCAAACACTGCCCGGATGTTTTCCGACAAATCCTCTAGGTACCATTCGTTGATCAGCCCGTTGATTTGGCGGGCTTTTTTGTTGCCCTTTATGTCGGTATCAATATTGTCCACCACGGCGACAAACCGAATACCCCACAATGAAAATTCATGATGAATATACTTTTCCACGAGCTCCATATCACGTGTAAACCGGCTTTGGGTTTTGCAGAGTATAATGCTGAATTTGCCCTGCGCGGCGTCTGATATCAGATTGTTAAATTCCGGACGCTCACGGTCGGCGCCGCTGTAATCTTCATCCGAATAGATGTTATAAATATCCCATTCCTTTTCTACCGCATATTTTATCAGCAGCGATTTTTGGTTTTGTATGCTTTCGGATTCAACATGCTTGCCGTCATCCTCCTTGCTTAGTCGGCAATAAATCGCAACTTGGTTGTTCATCTGATTAAGCTGCACCTCCTTTCCGGCAGTCAATCACTTGTTTAATTGACCTTTTAAATATCTGTCGATTATCAATTGAAGAGCTTGTTTTCGCTCGGCTTCAGCCGAAAATTTAAAAACCTGCGAAATGGTAAAACCCCTCTTTTTTACCGTTTTCATAAAATGTCACCTCGTACCAGTGTATGAATGACCGCTTGTACCATATGAAAACAGCCGTTTTTTTATTTCAGGCAAACAAAAATAAAGATCGTGATGTTTCTTTTCAAGAAACATCACGATCTCGCAAAAGGCCATTTAAACATTTACAGGTGCGTGTATTATATTCCCTTGCCATACAGGTGTTTTCGTGGATTTGATACTGTTACCATTGGCGATAGCATCCTAGCACCTCAAAATAATCGGTAGAAGCGGCGGCGGCTTTGAGCGCGGAAGCAATCTTTGGCTCTGTAATATTACCGCTGATATCGGCAAAAAACCGGTAATCCCCCCCGGGAGCAGGCCTGGATTCGATTCGGGTAAGATTGATATCGGCTGCCATCAACGGCATCAGCGCCTCGCAAAGAGCACCGCTTCTGTGGACTGTAGAAAAGGTGAAAGAGATTATATCGCTTGCTTGGTCATACTCTGGCTGCTTTGCTATCGCCACAAACCGAGTTTTGTTGTTTTGATTGTCAACAATGGACTGCGGAAAAACCGAAAGTCCGCAAAACTTTGCCGCTTGCTTAGAGGCGATGGCAGCCGTGTGGTTGTTTTGTGCCTTTTGGGCAATTTGAGCGGCAACGGCCGTATTGCTGGCCGGATTCAAATCCCAGCCCTTGCCTTTCAAAAAATTATGGCACTGGCGAAAACCCTCCGGATGGGAATAAATCTCTTTAATGTCCGAAAGAGCAATATCTTTTTTTGCCATCAGGCAATGCTGAATGTCAACCCAGGTCTGGCCTACGATAAAACAGCGGTATTTTCGCAAAAGGTCGTACACCTCACCTATTGCGCCGGTCTGGGAATTTTCAATAGGAAGAACGCCATAGTGGGCATCTTGGCTTTTTATCGCCAAAAAGACATCCTCAAAATCAGGCAGTGATGCTCGGCCGGCCTGAGGAAACATATGCATCAGCGCCTGCTCGCTCCATGCGCCGTTGACACCCTGAAAAACACAGTTTGCGGCATCGGGTTGCTGCTTTTGAGGAGGGGGCAGCAGCTCGCTCTGGCTCAGCAGGGTTTGCCGCTGGTGTTTCTTGCTCAGCGCCATAACAGACCGCATTAAAAGCTGAAAATCCTCCGAAAATATTTTATCCACCAAGGCTGCACGGCTGGCTATTATTTCTGCCTCGCGGGCAGAATCTGTAATTGCGATGTTGTTTTTCCTCTTTATATCAGCAATTTCTGATGAAAGCTGCATGCGCTGCTCAAAAAGCTCCGCAAGCTGCCTATCTATCGTATCTATTTCAGCCCGGTAAGGGGCCAATGGATTTTTTTGTAACATAAAACTTGCTCCTATTCTTCGGTAAGCGCGTCACGCAGACGGTTTATTTTTTTCATTATATTATGAAAGGTTTCCGGCGTGATGGATTGAGGGCCATCGCATAGAGCCAGCTTGGGCTGGTTGTGAACTTCAATCATCAAGCCATCTGCTCCGGCGGCAACAGCTGCCAGGGCCATGGGCTCTACAAGATTCCAGTATCCCGTGCCATGAGATGGGTCTACAATTACAGGCAGGTGAGACCGCTGCTTGAGAACAGGAACCGCCGATAAATCAAGGGTGTTTCTGGTGGTCGTTTCAAATGTACGAATGCCGCGTTCGCAAAGAATTATCTGTTCTGTACCGCCCATCATCAGGTATTCGGCCGCCATAAGCAACTCTTCAATGGTGGAGGACAGACCACGCTTTAAAAGAACCGGTTTCTTGAGTTGGCCTACCTGGCGCAGCAAGGTGAAATTTTGCATGTTTCGGGCGCCTATTTGAATAATATCCACATCCCGTTCGAATGCATCTAAAAAGTCGTTCGACATAAGTTCTGTTACAATAGGCAAGCCCGTTTTTTCCCGGGCGATTTTTAATAAATCCAGCCCGTCCAGCCCGAGGCCCTGAAACGCGTACGGAGAGCTGCGCGGCTTAAAGGCGCCGCCCCGTATGAAGCCGGCACCGGAATTCATCACATCAAAGGCGATTTGCAAAATCTGGTCTTCGCTTTCAACCGAACAGGGGCCCGCAAAGACAGAAAAAATTCCGCCGCCGATTTTACGGCCGCACACATCAACAACCGTATCTTGCGGATGCAGCTTTCGCCCGGCCAGCTTGTAGGGCTCCTGTATTCTGGCAACACGTTCAATACAGTCAAACTGAATAGTAATATCCTGTTCCTGTAAAGAGGATGTGTCTCCTACCAACCCGATAATAGAAGTGGTTTCGCCAACAATATCCTTGATGATTAGCCCGCGGGCCTGCATATGCTGTTTTAAAACAGCGATTTCTTCCTTCTTGGAGTTTTGTTTTAATACTAGTATCATAAATATCCCCTGTTTTCATTTCTCTTTATCATAATTAAAAAATACGTTACCGATTATAACAAGCTTTCGAAAAAACACAATGATTTTAACGTTGCTTTTTCCAAGGCCTTTTCTCAGCAACCATTCATTTTTCTATATTGTATCATTTTAAACAGTTAAAAACAATCCCTCCCTTTTCGAAACAACGACAAGTTGACACTGTTCCAAAATGTGGGTATACTGATTATTAAGCTGATCGAACTGATTAAAACGAAGTAAAGGAAGTAACATATGCCTGAAATTCATGGAAATATAGCCGGTATCCGCCGTTCGCATATTGAGCGTCTGGAAGCGATTTACGATATGGAAATAGACCGCAAGCAGTTTTGCACAGCGGAATTGCTTGAAACACTTGCCGCCTTCACCGGGGCCATCGGGCGGGAAGCCATGGTATACCTCGACCGCGCTGGGCGGATAATGGACGTTGTCGTGGGCGAGCAGGACAGGGTAACCCTGCCCTCCTTGAACACCCGCCGCTCGGCGCAACGATTAAACGGCATCCGTTGCATCCACACCCATCCCGGAGGCAATCCGCATCTCTCGGATGTCGATATACAAAGCCTGAAAAGCATACGCCTTGACGCAATGGCAGCCGTCGGCGTGTTTGAAGGAAAGCCTGTTTCAATACAAATCGGTATTTTAAATGAAATGCTGGATGATGACAAGCTTTCGGTGAATTTGTTCGGGCCTTATAATATTCAAGCCATACCTGACGATGACCTTTTTGCCGAGATTCGCTCGGCTGACGCCCGTATACGTCCGGCAAAATCCAAAAAGGCCGAGGCCGAAATCGCTCGCGCCATTTTGGTTGGTATCGACGTTAAACAGGATGATGATCAGCCGCTCAAGGAGCTTTCACAGCTGGCTGACACCGCCGGATTTATAACGGTCGGGGCTTTGGTGCAGCCACGTCCAATCCCCGATAAATCCTATTATTTAGGGCTGGGCAAGCTGCACGACTTGATTCTTGAAATCAACGCGCTGAATGCCGACACGGTTATTTTTGATGATGAGCTTTCTCCTGCGCAAATCCGCAATATCCAAAAAGAGCTCGGCAAAACAGAGATTCTGGACCGCACATCGCTGATTCTTGATATCTTTTCCGGCAGGGCGTCAACGCACGAGGGCCGCTTGCAGGTTGAGCTGGCCGAGACCAAATATATGCTGCCGAGAATGACCGGATATTGGACACACATGTCGCGCATGGGCGGCGGTGGCGGCGGCGGCGGCGGAGCCCGGCGCGGCGAGGGCGAGACGCAGCTTGAGGTTGATAAACGTCTGCTGCGCAAACGGCTGCATGAATTGGAACGTGAAATAAACAAGATAAAATCCCGCCGTGAGGTTATGCGCGGCGCACGCGAACAGTCTGGCATTCCGGTGGCTGCGATTGTCGGATATACCAACGCCGGCAAATCCACACTTTTGAACCATCTTTCGGGCAGCAAGGTTTTGTCGGAGGATAAATTGTTCGCAACCCTCGACCCGGTATCCCGCCGCGTAGTTTTTGATTGCGGGGAATTTCTGCTTGTGGATACGGTTGGTTTTATCAACAAGCTTCCTCATGACCTCGTGGACGCTTTCCGCGCCACACTGGAGGAAACACGATATGCCGATTTGCTGCTTCATGTGGTGGATGCCTCCTCCGAAAGCCATGAAAAACAGATGGCGGTTGTTCACGAGGTGCTTAATCAGCTCGAAGTGGACAATAAGCCCACACTGACAGTTTATAACAAATGCGATGTTGCCGGAGATTTTCTCCCGGAAAGGGATAGCGTGTGCATTTCCGCCCGAACAGGCATGGGAATGGACGGCTTGAAGGACGCAATCACGCAAAAGCTCGCCGAATCGCGCGTGGAGGTTTCGGTTTTGCTGCCGCTCAATTCGGGCGCGTTGGTGTCCCGTATCTATGCGGGCGGTCAGGTGCTTAAATGCGATTACCAGGAGGACGGTATTCAGCTTCAGGCCGTTGTGACCTTGGAGGATGCATCGCGGTTGAGAGCGGCGGCGGTGAGGGTGGGGTTTTGATTGAATAGATTGGAGTGTGAAAATAAAAAATGAATATAAACGGAATAAAACTCGTACTGGCTGTCGCAGACGAAATTATAACGACTCAAATCAAAAACAAGGAGGCTTCTATAATGGCGTGGTTCAATACTAACCAAGGCTTTGTGGGCGCAGTACTATCTGTTTTAACAATTGTTTTATCTGTGATAGCCATATGGATTTCAATAGCTACTGGTAGAAAGCAAAATAAAATCAGTCTTTTCGAGAAAAGGTCGGAAGCTTTTTCTGCCATTTATAGCATCTCAAATCATTTCCCAGCATGCTTTTCTCTGTATGGTATGGGTTTGAAAACAATCACTACAAAGATTTTATAACGATTACTCATGTAACAGGAGATTAAGATGTTATGAATAAATATGACATTATCGAAATGCATAAAAAGTGTTTTGATTTGCTAATTGAACATCAATTGGCAAATAGCAATTTCTATTTTGTTCCCAGACGGAAGAATAATAAAAATCGATTAGACGCAGGTATGTACTTCATTGGAAATGAGAATTATTTGCAAATTTCATTTTGGGATGGTATGGATAAAAACGAAAAAGTTCATAATATTGCTTTTGTTGTTACTCCCAAAGGAACATCATCTATAGAATTAAGTGCAACAGGCGATAATGGTAAGTCCCGAAATTTATCTGAAATCGCTTCGTTGCTACAAGAAAAATATGGATATCATTTTGATGAAGCGAAAGATGGCAAATGGTTTTATTATTATCCAGATGACTTGTTTTTGGATAATTTATTTCAGTTTGTAAAACGAGAAAAACAAGATATTGATGCATATTTGATGGAGCATCCAACTTCTGGAATTGAAATGCTTTCAAGTGAATTTAACGATAAATTTGTTGGAAGGATAATACATAACTATAAAGAGAATTCTCGAAAAAAAGTTGGAAGCGCACTTGTTCAGCCTTCAGAATACGTTAAAGAATTTAAGCATAACGAACTTTCTAATGAATTAACTGCGTATTTAAGAAACAATGGATATTTAGATGTGTTAGCCGAGGACTGTTATGCAGACATAACATGCAAGGACGATCAAGGTAATTTCATTCTCTACGAGTTGAAAACGTCAATGACAGTGAGACAAGCGATAAGAGAGGCAATTGGTCAGTTGCTGGAATATAGTCATTACCGCAAGGAGCGAATGGTGGATCAGATGATTATTGTAACTCGCTTAGCTCCGACTGATGAAGACAGACAATACTTGGGTAAGCTACGAGATAAATATCAACTCCCACTTTATTATCAACGCTTTGCGGGCATTAGCAAAGGTTTGTCTGATCTCTATTGATAACAAAATTTAGATTGTTTTTGTGCCCATTATTTATATAATATCAAGAAAACCCTCCGAGCTCACAATGAAATTGGAGGGCTTTCTCAGTGGACAGTTACACCTTGATTTTTTAATTGCGTGTGTATCCGCCATCCACACATGGGGCGCGGTACCATCCATAAAACAACACCTTATCGCAGGCAGTATCACGGCATCGAGCGACATAGGGTCGGACGAGCAGGGCGCCAGATGCACCTCCGTGCCCATTTGCATGGCCAGCGAGGCCAGCTTTTTCATAAAGGTGGATTTGCCTGTGCCCGGGCCGCCTTTTATCAGATAGGCGCGCCAGCTCCCGTCCTTTTCGTATACCTGTTCAAAGCGCGATACAAATCCGCCCGGAGAATTGGCTCCGAGAAAAAACAGCGGAGCCTGATTTAAATCCAACATATACATAATTCCTTTCGTACGAAACGGCTACTCCTAACTAAACGCTTGTCGGGGGCAGCCTGTTTTATACTATGATAAACCCGACCTTTTTGACACAATACAAATTACTGTTTAGCCATAATAATGCTTAAAAATCACCGTTTAAAGCGCTGCTTATAATATTGTTTGATTTTTTCAGCAAAACCCTTTATACTATTACGGTATGCTCGAAAAGCGGCGGAACGTTATTTGCTGAACAAATATCCGGTCCGGCGATTTGATGCAAAAACCCTTTTCGGAGGTCTGAATGAAAGATAGTAGCCCTAACTGGCAGCGCAAAATAGCCATGTTTTTCACAGGTCAGTCGGTCTCGCTTTTGGGATCGTCACTGGTGCAATACGCGATAGTATGGTATATAACCGACGTCAGCAACAGCGGCCTTTGGGTGTCGCTGTCTACGATATGTGCCTTTGCCCCGCAAGTATTTATAACCCTTTTTGCGGGCGTGTGGGCCGACAGGTACAACAGAAAGCATCTTATAATGCTGGCCGATGGCGGCATAGCCATTTTTACGCTGCTGCTTTCTATAATTATGTTTTTCGGATATCGGGAAATGTGGATGCTTGTGGTCATTTTGGCCATACGCAGCATTGGCAGCGGCCTGCAATCACCCGCCGTAACTGCACTGATACCCCAGATAGTACCCGAAGAAAAGCTTATGCGCGTAAACGGAATAAACGGCACTATGCAATCAATAGTTAGCCTTGCCGCACCGGCTATAGGCCTAGTAGGGCTCAGCTTCGGCCGGCTGGAATATGTGCTGTTTATTGATGTTATTACGGCCTGTATAGGTATATTTTTAATCTGGCGCATAAACATTCCGACACACGAACGGGCGAAAAGCGAAGATAAACCCGCTTATTTCGCCGATTTTAAGCAGGGCATACGCTTTGCTCTTAACAATTATTTTGTGCGCCGGCTATTAATGCTTTATGTGCTGTTCACTATTTTTCTGGTACCCCCTGCTTTCCTCAATGCGCTCATGGTTCGGCGTGAATTTGTAGTGGATCCCGATACAACCTTTTTGCTCCTTGCGATAACCGAGATGGCTTTTTTGATAGGCGCCGGAGCGGGCGGGCTGCTTATTTCGGCATGGGGCGGCTTTAAAAACCGCCTGTACACCCTTGGCGCAGGCACACTGCTGTTCGGCCTTTTTGCTGCGCTTAGCGGTTTTGCTATGCAATTTTGGGTTTTTGTGGGCTGTATGGCTCTGGCCGGAATTACCGTTCCTGCCATAAATACACCCGTAACCGTACTGCTGCAGCAAAAGGTTGGCAACGGCATGTACGGCCGCGTTTATAGCATTTTCACCCTTACGTTTTCGGCCGTTATGCCCTTTGGCATGGCTATATTCGGGCCTCTGGCCGATGTCATCAGCATACGCTGGCTGATGATTGGCTCGGGCTTTATGATGATAGCTCTCACTCTTTGCGTGCTCCGCATGCGCAGATTTGTAGCCGAAGGAATTATCGCGCCAGCCGCAGCCACTGAGCCGCAATAAAATCCATCACTATATATTGCAGCATTTTGCTCCCATGCCTGCTTTTTTAAACAACACTTTGTGGTTATAACCGCATTTACATTTGATACCGCCCTTAATCCACACAAATTATGGTTGACAGCACATACCAATTTGTGATAGTATTGCTTAGTAACGGGCTTTTTGCCCTTTGCCGCCATACCATGCGGCAGCTACAAATTTTTGATTATTACCTGAAAAGGATGGTTAAAAGCATATGTTTAGAACCTATCAGCCCAAAAAACGCCACCGCAAGAAGGAACATGGCTTCCGCAAGAGAATGAGCACACGCAGCGGCCGCAAGGTGCTTTCGCGCCGCCGCGCAAAGGGTCGCGCGCATCTCAGCTATTAATGCTGCTGCGCACGGCTGATGCTGCCCTGCCGCCAATAACCCGAAACGGCGAATTTAAGCGGGCCTATGCCCGCGGCAAATCAGCCGTTCATCCGGCGCTGGTGACATACCGCAGCAAAAACCGTCTGGGAACGGCCCGCGTGGGAATAACCGCCAGCAAAAAAATAGGCGGAGCCCCCGTGCGCAACCGGGCCCGCCGCGTTATACGCGCTGCTTTTCGGCAGCTCAATCCTCACGTACTGCCGGGCATTGATATCGTTTTTGTGGCGCGCGGCCGCACGGCCGCCTGCAAAAGCCACGAAATAGCCCGGATTATGGCCGCACACCTGAAAACACTCGGCATTATGGAGAGCGATCAGTGAAACGTTTGCTTTTATGGCTTATACTGCTATACCGCCGCGGAATTTCGCCCCTGCATCCGCCCTGCTGCAAATATTTGCCCACCTGCTCGGAATACGCGCTTGTGGCTGTTGAGCGGTTTGGCTTTTTCCGGGGCGGCGCGCTTTCGCTTTGGCGCTTGCTTCGCTGTAATCCGTTTTCAAGGGGTGGATTTGATCCCGTGCCCGAACGCAAGGGGCGCCACCACTCAGTTTAGGAGTAATTTATGGATTTTTTTATATACAAGCCCATGGGTATAGCCGTCAAATTCTTTTATGATTTATTTGGCGGCAATTTTGGTTTATCTATTTTTGTGTTCACGCTGCTTATAAACGTTGTGCTTATACCGCTGAACATCCGCTCGCAGAGCACCCAGATGAAGTCGGCGCGCATAAAGCCCAAAATAGACGCACTTAAGGAAAAATACGGCGATGATCGCCGCAAACTGCAGGAAGCCCAAATGGAATTGCAGCGCCGCGAGGGTGTAGGCATGATGGGCGGCTGCCTTACCATGGTTATACGTCTGCCCTTCCTTTGGGGCATATACAACTCTGTTACAAATCCACTTTCCCATATTCTGCGATTGGACAGCGAAGTGATAACGGGCGCCAAGACAGCTTTGATGGCCTTTTTAGGCAAGGACGCGGCTACTAAGGTTACTGAATTGAACGTCGTTCAAAACGCTACCCAGCTGCCCGAATCCATGTCTTGGCTTTCGCAGCGTATTTCAACCGAGCTGAATTTTAATCTTTTCGGCCTTAATCTCACCGAGCAACCCAAATTTTCGGTAAATATAATTAATAGCTTTAGCTGGATCTGGCTCATTCCCATACTTTCGTTTGCCACGGCCATGCTATCGTCGGTTATTTCATTAAAGCTGCAAAAACGTTTCAATCCCGATGCGCCGCGTATGGGCGGAATGATGCTCACCATGCCTATAATATCTCTTATCATCGGTTTTACGGTACCTGGTGCTGTCGGCTTTTACTGGGTGTGTTCAAACATTGTGGGCGCCGGCGTTCAAAGCTTTGTGCAGGTGTGCTACAATCCCAACAAGCTCATTGCCAAGGCCGAGCTTAAAGAGATGCGCAAGCGTCAAAAGGCCGAGGCCGACAAAAAGGCCGCTATACTCGTACCCGATTTGGCCGCAACCGAGCAATGAATTAATGCGCGTTTACGCGCTTTGAAAGGATAGTTTTTTAAATGAGGGAAGCTATTGCCTGCGGGGCAACAATCGAAGAGGCACAGGAGCTTGCGCTGAATGAGCTGGGCGTTACCGGCGAAGAAAATGTAGAATTTGAAGTTTTAGACCTGCCGCAAAAGAAAACCCTGGGGCTTTTTGGCGGATCTCCGGCCCGTGTACGTGCCTTTATTGAAGATGAAGCGCCCGAAAAGTCGGCCGCAGCCGTAGCCAAGGCTGAAAAAAGCGAGGCGGGTGCCAAGGGCCAAAAGCCCAAAAGAGAAAAACAGGCCACCGCGCCGCGTCAGCCGCGCAAAAAGGAGCAGCCGGAAAAACGAAATATTGTTGATCCTGAAAAGAAAACGGCCGTGTCTATAGAGTTTTTAAAGAGCGTGGCCACTTCTATCGGGTTTGAAGATTTGGATATAACCCCTGTGGCGCGTAATGACGGCGCCGAATTTCAGATAAAGGGCGAAAACCTTGGTGTGCTGATAGGCCATCGCGGCGAAACGCTCGACGCGCTGCAATACCTTACTTCGCTGGTGGCCAACCGCCGCCGCGAGGGTGACTTTTTCCGTGTTCTGCTGAACACGGGCGATTACCGCGAAAAGCGCGAGGAAACGCTCGAACGCGTGGCTGAACGCACCATTTCGCAGGTTAAGCGCTCGGGCCGCAGCCAAACGCTGGAGCCCATGAATGCGTACGAGCGCCGCATTATCCATACAGTGATTCAGGATATTGAGGGCTTTGCCTCCTGGTCGGTCGGCAATGGCGACAGCCGCCGTGTTGTTATCGGCTATGAGAAAAACACGGGCGAAAACCCGCCGCCTGAACGCCGCGGCCGTGACAACCGCTTTGGCGGGGACCGCCGCCGCAGGAACGACCGACCGGACAACACTGTTGTCGTATCTGAAACACGCGAGCCCCGAAGCGATGCGGCTGAAACCCCGCTTTACGGACGTGTTGATAAAAAAAATTAGTCCGGGGCGGATAACGCGCACTTGGGACTGGATCAGAGGGCGGGTGCGCAAGCGCCCGCCCTCTGCCGTTTTTTCGGGGCTTCGGAAAACATCTTACTGTCAAAAAGCTTAAAACAAACGGGGGATATTTATTAAAACGTTAGCTATAGAATGCAGCGCCAAGGCGGCCGGATGTGCTGTTTGTGAGGATGGGCGCATACTGGCCGAAAGCTATGTTAATATGCCGCTTACCCACAGTCAAACCCTGCTGCAAATGACCGAGAGCATGCTAAAAAATGCAAATATACCTCTGCAAAGCATAGACCGCTTTGCCCTTTCGGCCGGACCCGGGTCTTTTACAGGTCTGCGTATAGGCGCGGCAGCCGTAAAAGGGCTGGCTATGGGCGCAAATAAGCCCTGCGTTGCCGTGCCTACATTGCAGGCGCTGGCCTTTGGCGCCGCGGCGGCCAATCCGGTCGATATTGTGTGCGCCGCGATGGATGCGCGATGTGGGCAGGTATATGCCGCGCTTTTTGAAGGAGACGGGCCTAGTCGCATTTGCGCAGATATGGCGCTGCCAATATCCGAGCTTGCGGAGCTGCTGAAAAAACATGCCGACCGCCGCATAGTTTTTGTTGGCGACGGTGCTGAAATATGTTATAATGAAATGGCAGACCTGCAAAATATGCAGATTGTGCTGGCTCCGGAACCGCTGCGCTGGCAGCGCGCAGCCTTTGCGGCGATTTTGTCCGAAAGCCTGCCCGAAATAAGCGCGGCCGAGCTTTGCCCCGTGTATCTGCGGCAGCCGCAGGCCGTGAGGCAGCTGGAAAGCAAAAAGCCGTGAAACGAGCCTGTATTGGGCTTGTGCCAAACGAATATTAATACTTAAATCAGAAAGAGGTATGAATTATGATTGCATTGGGAAGCGACCACGGCGGATTTTTTCTGAAACAGGACATAATAAAACATCTTGAGACACAGGGTGTTGCATATAAAGATTTCGGCAACTATGATGAAGGCGCTATAGACTACGCCGATGTGGCCGTGCCCGTTTGCCGCTCCGTGCAAAGCGGCGAATGCGAGCTCGCCATACTGATATGCGGCACAGGAATAGGCATGTCTCTGGCCGCCAACAAAATGAAGGGTATACGCGCCGCGGCATGCAGCGAAACCTTTTCGGCGCGGCTCACTCGCCTGCACAACAACAGCAACGTGCTCTGTTTGGGCGCGCGCGTTATCGGCGCGGGAACGGCGCTCGACATGGTAGATTTGTTTATCACTTCGCAGTTTGAGGGCGGCCGCCACCAAACCCGCATAGATAAGGTTATGTCTCTGGAAAAGGAATAGAGCATTTCAAACAATGCCGTGAAAGCATTTAAATTTTTTGTGGCCGCCCGAAAAGGGCCGCTGACGGAGGTAAATAAAAATGGACAATTTAATTTTACTCGATCATCCGCTGATTCAGCACAAAATCAGCCTGCTGCGCGACCGCAAAACGGGCAGCAAGGAATTTCGCGAGCTGGTTCACGAAACAGCCATGCTCATGTGCTATGAGGCCACGCGCGACCTGCCTCTGAAAGAGGTTGAGATAGAAACGCCCATAGCTTTGGCCCGTACCAAGGTCATTTCGGGGCGCAAGCTGGCTTTTGTGCCCATATTGCGTGCGGGCCTCGGCATGGTAGAGGGTGTGCTTAATCTGGTTCCGGCCGCCAAGGTTGGCCATGTCGGGTTGTATCGCGACCCGCAGTCGCTCACCCCTGTTAAGTATTACTGCAAGCTGCCCGGAGATATCCCCGAGCGCGATGTTATCGTTCTCGACCCCATGCTGGCAACGGGCGGTTCGGCCATCGATGCCGTGAGCGAGCTGAAGCTGAGCAACCCCAAAAGCATAAAGTTTATGTGCATTATCGCCGCGCCCGAGGGCGTTGCCGCCTTTACAAAGGCGCACCCCGATGTGCCTATTTACTGCGCCGCGCTGGACAAGCAACTTGACGAAAAGGGATATATTATTCCCGGCTTGGGCGACGCGGGCGACAGAATTTTCGGAACGAAGTAATTATGATATTTAAAATCACAGGCATGACTTGCGCCGCCTGTTCGGCTGCTGTCGAACGGGCGGTCTCCCGCATGCAGGGGGTTTCATCCGCCGCGGTTAATCTGGCTATGGCCACGCTGACCATTGAGGGCGAGGCTTCGGCCGAAAGCGTTGTTGCCGTGGTGGAACGCATTGGATACGGGGCTTCGCCCATCGCGTCGGCCACCGAGGCGGCAGCCGACGGAACGGAGGAGGACGGACAGGCCCGGCTTTGGAAGCAGTTTAAATGGATGATTGTTTTCACTCTTCCTCTTTTTATTATCAGCATGGCGCCCATGCTTGTTCCTCTGCCCGACGCCATTAATCCCGAGCGGTTTCACGAAATATATTATGTGGCTCAGTTTTTGCTGACGCTGCCCGTCATCATTCTGGGGCGCGGATTTTTTGCACGCGGCGCGCGGCATCTTATGGCCAAAAGCCCCAATATGGATACACTGATAGCCACAGGCAGCGGTGCTGCGTTTTTATACAGCCTTTTTCAAACGGTTAATGGATTTATTCATGGCGGACATGCCCATTTATATTACGAATCGGCTGCCGTGATACTCACACTTATCACGCTGGGCAAATATTTAGAGGCGCGCGCCAAAAGCCGTTCAAGCTCGGCCATACGGGCGCTGCTCGATCTTTCGCCCAAAACGGTGACACTTATTGAAAATGGCAATCACCAAACGGTTAACGCCGCGGATTTGCGGCCGGGCGACATTATTCTGGTGCGGCCGGGCGAGGCTGTGGGTGCTGACGGTGTTGTTGTCAGCGGCAGCTCGGCCGTTGACGAGGCGCTGCTCACGGGCGAGAGCCTGCCCGTTGACAAGCAGCCGGGCGACCGCTGTATAGGCGGCTCGATATTAAAAGAGGGCAGCATTGAAATGCGCGTTGAGCGCGTTGGGGCTGACACTGTTTTGCAGTCTATTGTGCGGCTTGTAAGCGAAGCTATGGGCAGCAAGGCGCCCGCGGCGAGGCTGGCCGACAAAATTTCGGGCATATTTGTGCCAATTGTGTTCGCGCTGGCTGTGCTGGCCGCCGTCGGCTGGCTTATTGCGGGCGAGGATATTTCCTTTGTGCTGAGCATTCTTATATCGGTGCTGGTAACGGCCTGTCCCTGTGCGCTCGGGCTGGCTACTCCCATATCAATTATGGCGGCAACGGGGCGGGGGGCGCAATGCGGCATACTGATAAAAAGCGCAGCCGCGCTTGAGCGCGCGCACAGCGCGGACATACTCGCGCTGGACAAAACGGGAACCATAACCCGCGGTGAGCCCAATGTTATTGCTGTTTGTCCCGCCGAAGGCGTGAGCGAGACCGGGCTGCTGAGTGCGGCCGCAGCTGTTGACCGCATGAGCGAGCACCCTTTGGCGCGTGCCATAGTAAAATACGCCGAGCAGGCCGGAACATGCGAAATTGCCGAGGTGACCGGTTTTCGTGCCTTGCTTGGT
>JGI994J12354_10001143_pt1 | contig 26915 bp, 26 predicted proteins | sample IntmicLarv3ML3BL_FD_12354 | JGI IMG/M metagenome (IMG submission 12354)
AAAATGAACAGTCACCATAAATGTTTCGCTAATACGCTTCGCGGATATAGCGATAGCTCGCAGCCGCTTTGCGGCTACTCGTTGAAAGCCTCCATTCGCTTTGCGAATGGAGGCTTTCTGGAGCGGGTGATGGGAAGAAATATTTGTCGTTTTCTCACCTTTGCACCCGTTTATTAATTCGTCAAAAACCTTTATTTCATGCGGTTTTCCGTTCGTTTTGCAACACTTCGCATTTATCTGCTATTTTACGGAATTTAAGCAATTCGTGTAAAAATCGTGCAAGGCTATGCTATCTTGTCGAGGACACTAATCGCCCGTTCTTCCTCACGCGGATACAAATGGCTGTATGTGTTCCAAGTCATCTCTATACGAGCATGTCCGAGTCTGCGGGCGACCTCTTGAATGTTGATGCCCTCGTTGGCAAGAACAGACACATGGGAATGTCGAAAATCATGTATACGGATAACCTTCAAGCCCGACAACGCAGCATATTGCTCATTCCTACGCTGTATAGTTGTGTCCCGTATACCGCCGCAAACCCTGTTGTCGTCCGTGAAACATCCCGGTGGTTCCTGCCGTTTTTTGTGTTCTCTTAAAACCTTAATCAACGGCGCGGGCATTTGCAATGTTCGCATGGATGACTGGTTTTTCGGGGGCGTTTCCCTGTCGCCGCCCTTCAGTCTTTGGGTTATACTGCGCTTTACCGACAAAAACGAACCGTCTATATCGCTCCATTTCAGGGCGTGGATTTCACCCTTTCTAAGTCCGGTAAAAAACGCAATATTGAAAAACACATAAAAATTCCATTCGGAAAAATCCTTGTGCTTTTTCTGCTTTTCTGCGGCGACTACTTTTGCCTTGCCTATAAATCTTGTAAAATCCTGTGCTGTGTAAATGTTCATTTCTTCTTTAATGCTTATGGCATCTTTGAAGTTCCCGATTTTGGTCAATGGATTTTTTGGTATATACTCCATTCTGACAGCGTAATTTAGCATTGCTCTTAAATCGCTGAATGCCTGCTTTTTCGAGTTCAGGGATAATCCCTTTTGTTCCATTGACAGCTTCCATTCCTGAAGTATGGGAACGGAAAGTTTGTTAATGCGGGCGTTTTTTAACGTCGGCAGAATATAGTAACCAAAATTCCGTTTTATCTTATCAAGAGTGGTTTCCCGGACTTCATACTGCTTGACGGACACGTATTCAGTGAGTAGCTGCTGTACGGTCATTTTTCTGGAGGGCATTTCATTTTTGGTTTTGATTTCGCTGTTAAGCTGCCGCTCCAAATCCTTCGCCGCTTCACTGCCGTATGCTGTCCGCGTCAACTGTTTGAATTGTCCGTTGTCAGAAATATAATTCACACGCACATTGTATCTTTGCAAGCCGTCTTTTTTGCCGCTCATTTTATAAATCGGCAATGTCAAACCTCCTTAGACGACCTGACCTTACATGACTATTATAATATAAATAGCTTCTTTCATCAAGGTCAAATCGTAAATTTTCAAAGATGTTTTCAGTTTTTTATAAATTCAATTTTCTCAGCTTCTCACGGCGTTTTTCCAAGTCATAAACATTAATATGCCAAACATCAAAAGCAACCGCCGTATTAACTTTGTTCGCGCCGTATGAATAAACGCCCTGCTTATTCATTTCAGCCTTAACTACCTTTTTCAATTTGCAAACGATTGCTGATGAAAGATTGCCAAACAGGGCTTTTATTTCTCTATTTCCGATTTCGGTATGCTTATAATAGACTTCCAAAGCTGTATCAATACTTGTGATTTGCGGAATATTCATGGTTTTTGCACCACCTTTTTTGAGATGGCGCAAATATGATATATGTTTTTCGAAAAATCAAGAAAAGTTCCAACCTTATTTTTTATCGCTGTAAATTTTTGTGATAGCTATCCTGTAATGCCCTAATTGTACACTGACTTTTTTCATAGCATTAGGGTCTTTAACCGCTTTCAAATCCTTTTCGCATTGTTGTGCAAACACATAGCGCAAGCCGTGGAAAGTCAGCCTATCCGATTTCGGCTTGTACTCCTTTCGGATATTGTCAGTGCGGTCTGAATCAACGAATTTACTACGATGGTTAGATAACCAATTCTGAATGCTTTTTATCTGTCTTTCAACTCCGTATTTTTTGTTTTGGGAGATTATATAATCATTTTGTTGTAACTTTCGCGCTTTTATCATGGAAATAATCTCGCCGATCAAAGCGGTTTGTTCCAAGTTTCTCACATCAACATACCGCTCATGACTGCTTTTTTTATGATTTTTAGTTCTCCATACTCAACTGCCTTTAAAATCTGCCAAACCCGCATTTTGCAGGCTTCCTCAATTCGTGTACCGAACAAATTGGCTGTTTTAATAGCAAGAGCCACATTCGGTCTATCCGTTTGATCGGCAAGCCTTATCGCTCCTGTTATCTCCTTTTCCGACCAAGCCTGGTCTATTTTGCCTACTTGCCGTTTATCTATCTTTAAATCTTTATTTGAGGGCAAAGTAAACTTCTCGCCGCTTAATTTGTGGAAAAAGCGAATTCCGGACAAATCGGAAAGAATGGTTGATGGTGAAATTCTGCTTTCTTTAAGCTTCTCTACATAGGTGACCAAGTGCTTATCTTTGAACTTCTGCATACTGTAATTTTCTGCAAGAAACTCGCAAAAGCGTATAGTGGCGTCACGGTAGCGCGCCCTCATTTCAAAGCTTTTTTCGTTACAGTTCCGGTACATTTTCTTTATCTGGATTTCCAGATTGTTTTTGATGTTCTCCGTTCGGTCAGTCATGATTTATTCCCCTTTGTTTCATATTGGCGGGAAATATATATTCTGATGATCTGAAAATCAAGAAAAAATCGCTCCTCCGAATCCGGGCAGGAGAAACCAGTGAAATTCTGCGCAGAATTTCACTGGTTTCTCCTGTTTCCCTTACTTCGAATACGTTTTCAGCCCTTCGAATCGCTTTTCTTCGAATTGGATGATATGGAGGTATATTGAATTTTTCTACAGAGGTGAATACTGTAGTCACTATAAAATAGCGACCATTGCATATACCCCGAAGGGCGGCAAAATGATTCTGAAGTCATAAAAGTCATTCGCCAATGCATTGCCATCATTAGAACCTTTCGGTTTGCGCCTTCAACTTGTGCAATGGCAGGACTTTTGATTTTACAAATGAAGTGCCTTAACATTTGCCGGTGCTCGCAAAACAAGCATTTTAAACTCCTACTTCATATTAAAAAGAACAACGTTAACTTAAATTATGAAAAAGGAGTTTTCAAGAAAAGGTTGAGAAAAAATTCGTTTATGAGAAAACTGATGTTATAGTTCTATTCTAATGGTTTGCATCCATATCTGAACAATAACGCCCGTTTTTTCATAAGGGGGAATGCCACGCAATACATGAGCACAGCACAGATATGGATAAAGTGAAGTGATGGGTTATTTGTCCTGTGTATTTTATATGCTCAATGCAAAAAGATAACGATTGCACTTGGAAAGTGCAATCGTTATCTCTGTAAGGTCATCCATTAATCAATTTTTTGACTTCTGCTCTCCTTCTTCGGAAAATATAGCCTCTCATCTCCTTGAAAAAATGCTGTGATTCTTTCCCGTAAAAAAGGCCAATGAAACTTCGCTCACATAATCATTATAATTTTAACAATGAGGTAAAAACATCTGTAATGTCATAACAAACATCACGGTCATTCATAACATCATAGCACCTCCAATAAAATTTTTGACTCTTATTTTCATCTTCATAAAAAAATATACTGCTTTCCCAACTCAATTCGCAGGGCAGATCAAAATAAAAAGAAACGGTATTATAATAATAGGTGTTGGGGTCAATTTTAAACTCTTCCCAATCTTTTCCGTAACCACTTGCTCGTAATGATAACATGTCTGCAATGACTTGATTGTCTTCAATAACAAGAGAACCTTCAATATTAGAGATTGAACCGTCAAAATTGATTTTATCCCTTATTATTTCAACCTTATAGACCTCGTACCTAAAAATAGGTTCCTGAACATTTTTGCTCATAATAAAATATTCAGATGAATCATACAGCCCGATTTTTTTTTGCCATAGATAATCATGTGGCAATCCGTCCAATTCAAAAACATTAATCATTGGATCGCCTTCCCATTTCCCAAGATATTCCATTGGATTTGCACTATAATTTGCTTTTGTGTATTCAAAAGACGGTGTATAAGTGTTAAAGAACGGGCGGTTACAACCGGTTTCTAAAAAAAAGGCGCACAAAATTAGAAGCAGAAAAATTTTTTTCATAAGTTTTCCTCCTGTTATCATGAGCAGGGTGCGATCGACTTTACCGACCGCGTCTTGTTCTTTTTTAGGTTTACTCAGTAAAACTCGTATTGGGATTATTGCTCACTCCGGCAGTCGTAGTCGTGCTTCCGTTAATCAGGCTTTTGACGAAGCCTACGATGTCAGGAGTTCCATTTGTACCCGTAAATTGCACTAACGCACCATGCTCAGCGATAGCAAAGAAAGTTTTTGAAGAATAAATATCATCCATAACCGCTTCAAGCATTTGCTCAATCGTCCCCTTGAACAAGCGCTTCAGCATTGCCTGTACGTCCTCCGGATTTTCGCATTCCACTGATAACAGCCCTACTAATTCTTTTGCTCGCTCGTGCATTTACAACATCTCTTTTCTGGGAGATTATTGCCATTTGCACGAGAGAATATACAGCCCCGAACTGATTGCTACTTTGTAATAAAAATATTATCCTGAATTAAAAATTTTGTTTCTGTTACATTCTTTGCAAAAGACATATCAAGCTTCTCTTTCTTAGTTTTGTTTTTGTTCATTGTGAATGCTTTTATTGTCAATTCGTAAGGGCTTTTGCTGCTGTAATATGTCGTTCCATCAAAAAAATCTAAGGGAAACTCACTTTTTTGAAAGCAAGCCGTATCAGCAGAAATTAAGAACTGCTTGCGATTTTTTATATCTGGAATATAAACCGGAGATATACTAATCACTCCTTTTGATAAAGGCGATGCGCTTGTTTCCCAACATAAAACCTCATTTTTTTTCAACTCTGCGCCTGTGCGATAACGAAAAACCATGTGCCCTGATTGTTCTGTTAAAATCATTATTTCTTGCCAATCAGTTTTCCCGTCCTCTCTATGGGGGTTTCCAAAAGTGCGCCCTTTTGATTTTATGAAATTAGATTGCTCTTTTGATATTGTCAATTCCGCTGTTCCGATAATTTCTGATTTTTGATTGTAAGGGTTATCTTTTGACGTCGTGAAAACAAATACTCTTATCGTTGCAATGTCATATAAATTACCATCATTGTCTTTGCTATCCCACTTTACTTTATCATCAACTGAAGAATAAAAATAATACCCTTCTTTCGATTGATATCTGTAAATTTCTTTATCGGTGTAATCGCCATATAATTTTCCGGCGTCAGTTTCCCACACAATAGTGTACCATTTTATATTGTCTAAATTGTGCTTGAGTGATAAATAACCCTCTTCGTCAAGCTCTAAAGAAAAACGAGTGGCATTTACTTTAAATAAAACAACTAAACCAAGTAAAATAATTAAAGATATTAAGATACATAATATTCTCTTTTTCAAATAAATGCCCTCCTACTTTTTTATGAGTAGCTTTTCTGGTATGATACGGAACTGTTATATATTTGAGTATAACCAGATGCGTACAAACCAAGAATCTCAAAATGAGACTGATAGACAAGATTTTTCACACAATTGGTGGAACTTTTTTTGATATACACTTTTTGCTGTTGAAAATGAGAGTTTTTATAAAGATTATAATTTTCAGAATTCAACAAAGCACTTCTAACAAACCCGCCATTTTGATTATTATGAATAATAGGGGTATCATCATAATAAACAGTTCCAAATCCCATGTTGTAGGAACCACTTTTGTCTTTAACAAACGAGCTGAGAATGTCCACACCTGTTTCCACAATTCCGTTATAGGGTATTGCTTTATAAAACACTTTTTTTAAGATACCTTCCACAGGACTAGCTCCTGAACCGGTATTGTATGCACCCCTCTGCTCAACTTCATAGAAAAAATCATTGTTACACGAACCTGTTGTTTTAATTCCCACAGTTGCATTCCTAACAGTCATGGAACTTGAGTTTGATCCAAGATCATTCCAATTTCCATTATAGTAGGTAATCGTAATATTGTAAAGTATTTTTAATTGCATTGACGCCGTATGTGCACTTGTGCCCTGATCTGTGCTAGACAACGCATATTCCATAATAATTAGATCCGTATATATCGCATTTCCTATATACCCCGAATTTTTCACACAAACTCTTCTTGAACTGGATATATTTTTTTTGCTCTTACCAATTGTGGTAAACCAAGAATCATTATTAACAATATTTCTTGCTTCAGTGCCCGCAGAAGAAACCGACCTATACATAATGATTTGATTTAGTAATCTCTGATTTTCTATATCTTCGACTTGACTTCCATTATTGCTTTCGTCCTCTTCATATTCAGGACTCCAAATCTCTATTTCTTCTTCTATCTCCTCGAAAGAGTATGTTATTAGATTTTCACGTATAAGAGATATTGCTTCTAGATACGATTTTTCATCATCTTCTGTAATGTATTCACTAAATTCTAATTGTAAAAGATCAATCCCGTCTTCCATAAATTGATTTCCAGAATAACTAATATTGTTTTTATCAAAAGAGATAGTATTTCTGCTGCACATAATATTATTGGAATTATGTTCGATCTGCATTCTCTCGAGATATTCAGCTGTTTCAAAAACACATTTTATACTTGCGCTTTCAACGTCCTTCGAATCCGTGGTTATATCATATGCAATAACGATTCCGTCGTAGGCATTATTTGTAACCATTTTTTTAAATTTACATTTAAAGCTAAGTAAAAAATCATCGCCTTTACCTGTATCTAAATTGAATTGCAAATCATAGACAGTAGTGCTATTTTGTTTGATATCTTTAGAATCTGTATTGCTTTCAATTTTCGAGATGCTCTTACTTTTGTCAGCTATAATCAAATTTTCAAAATTTTCATCACGTTCAAGAACAATTAATGGTTTAGAAACATCTTGAAATATACTAATGTTTTTAATTTCAAGATCCTGCACATTGGTAATAATATTTTTTGTTTCAATTGCAGCGGCACTAGTTATCATTACAATGGAAAATATTGTTGCCAAAACCATAATTATGGAAATTGTTTTTCCTCTCATATATAGGTTCCTTTCTACTCATAATTTTGGAAATTAAGCGCCATTATACAAATTACACCCCCTTAGTAATATTTAAGTTTTTTCAACACCTCCTCCAGATAGTCCATTCACTTCTCCAGCCGATGCATGTTAGGCAATTCAGTTAAATATATTCCCAAATCGTATTATTCAATACACTGACACCAATAGCAGAAAAACATCTATTTCTTATTCCGTTACGAATGGTAAAAATAACTATGCAAAATATCAACAAAAAAACAATTTTCCAATACTTGCTTTTTAATGTGTACGAATCCATGCACCATACTAACATTAAAGAAAAATGCCATGCCATATGATTATCGCATACTATTTAGGTTAATCACTCTCGTTGATTTTAGCTTTGATAATATGACTATTATCGTTACCCACTTCAAATTCAAAAGTTCTGTTAAAATCAATACTTGCAACAATATATTCGTTCTTTTCGTTTTCACGAGAATACTCAATACGTAAAATCCCATCTTTCAAATGGTGATAGAAGCTGAATGATTTAGGCATTCGTAGTAAGGTTCGCAATGGACTACCCGAAGTCGGATTCTGATGTGTGAGGGTATTGATGCTCCGGTATCATAGGTATTACCAACCCGATTGACCGAAAATCCATTTTGAAGCGAGGTGACAAAACAAACCAATTATATGTTGGCATTGATGTGGATAACCGCGGCAATGCGGTGTACATCAAAATTCACATCTTAAAGTCCAAGCAGGTTAGGAAGTTCAAGGATGCTTATCCCGACTTGCCTAAGAACGATGCCGTATATGCGTTTGTAATTGCGGACAACCTACGTTTCGGTCGCATCAGCGCCGCGGTTTATATAGACGATTTTCGTTACAGGGAATTGCAAACGCAGTTTTATCTTTGAAACCGTGATTCTACACAGCCATATTTTTTCACTTTTAAGCAGCATTTTTTAAAGTGTTATTCCGCAAGTACTACTTCCAAATACGGGGAAAATAACCCCCCATCGCCAGACGAAAAAATTATATTGCTGTCCTTGGTATCGCTTTTAATCATAAATGAGTTTCTGATGCTATATTTAGGTTCTTCTCGCCACTTGTTTTTAATCATTTCTTTGAACAGTGATGTGATGTCCAATGAGTAATCAGCAGCTTTTTGCACCACCACTTGTGAAATAGGCTGCTCATCATAGGTTGGCCGATTAAACCACCGGGTGTTCATGCTGCACCAATCATTTGTAACAGCATAAGCGCCTATAGTAACTTCTTTCGAAACATCAAAAAGATTTCTAAACACATACTTTGCAGAAATAATCTTTTCAGCCGGAATGTTCAACAAATCCAGTGTTTCGTATCGTACAAAAGTCCAACCCTCACCCTTAATTGTACTATCACCCAACAGCATATATGGCGAGAGATAGTGACCCGCTTCTTCACCAGTATTTTCATAGGCAGAAGTATCCGGTTGCTTGGATTTGTACAGATTTATAGACTGATTAACCTTAACCGGATATTTGGTAGATTCGGACGATATAAAAGTTTCGTCAATAGTGTATTCCACGGTATATACTCCAGAGGCACTGTCCTTATCCACCAGTTTGACAGAGTTAGCATAACTCCACTTTCCGTTTTTGTCGGCAGCTAAAGGATTTTCCAAAACAGTCCTCACCTCGCTTTTTTCCAATGCAGTCTTAAACAGAATATAATCAGGCGAACCGGTATCCGGAATAAGCTCTGGCAGTTTTAATTTAATTTGATACGTATTCTGTTCCGGCCGTTTGGGAAATACTATCTCCATATTCACACCAAAGCTAGTAACAGAACAATTTAAATCTGTTCCTTTTCCGAATGCGTCCTCGTAAATCATAGCATCTCTGCTTTGTCCAAACATGTTAACAAATGATTTCTGTTCAAAATTGTATTCACCAATTTGAGCGGGTGTGATTTCTGCGAAATTTGTTCCATCTTTAATGCAAATCGGATTTTTCGATGACCACGCTTCTGGCAATGATTTTTTTATGAATTTTCCGTCACCGATATAGCCCCCGTCTGTATTCTGTGTTATTGCGTTCTCAGAGTCTTCAATAGGCGCAGAATAAATCCGCACTGTGGTTTCATTTGAAGCGTTTCGATAAGCCACCGTGTTCTCAGCATAAAACCCTGTGGCCTCGCTAAGATTTTGAGCTTTAAGCTGATCTTCCATAAACGGATACGCAACAGCATTAGTCTCAATCGGCTCTACAGCGCACCCGGCAAGAAAAACCAATGGTATACTTATGGCCATCAGCAGTTTAAACAATCGTGCTTTTTTCATTTTCAACTCACCCTTCAAAAACAAACTTGATTATTTCCTTTTTTTAAGTATAATAGATACATGAGAATGTTCTGATTAAATTGTATCCCTATTAAAGTCGCACGTCATTAAATTTTTCGCATTTTCTATTATACTTTTTGCATTTTTGAGGTGATCTTATTGTCGGGCTCACGTGAAAGCGGATTCTGTTATAGAAAAGACAAACTATGTTTTACTGATTATGACCCACAATTTATGTCTGTGTGCTTTATAACAAGTGGTCATGTCAGCTTATGTGTTAACGGTACCTTCCTTTATGTTGCTGCGCCGCATATTATTTGTTTTAATGCTGACCAAAAGGTTGAGCTTTTGAGCGCCTTCAGATTGAGCGCCATTTCGGTTTCTTTTTCGTTTGCCTTTTTAAATTTGAAAATCACATCTGAAAGGGTCAAAAGCGAAGCATGGCATGAAATATCCGAAGAACAATCTTTTCCCGCTTTGCAGGCATTTCGCGAAAACGTCTATTCATATCATCGTGTTTTGCCTATAGACACCTGGATCCAACCAATAGCAAAAAATTTATTTATGGCATGTGCTACCGAATCCTTTAAAATCAGTGATGATAGGGGCTGCCAGACAAGAACACCGCTGCTTTTGTTGCTTAAACTTGTGGATATTCTTTATCGCAGATATTTTTCTGCAGAAAGGCATTCTGACCCAGAAGTGCAATTGCTCCAAGACGCGATTGATCATATTCAGTTAAATTTCATGCAAGATATTGATTTAACAGAGCTTTATAAAATTGCACAAGTGAACCGTAATAAGTTCAACCAATTATTTCTTAAGCGCATGGGTACAACGGTTAGTGACTATATTACAAAATGCCGAATAAGGTATGCAAAAGAACTCCTCGCTTCAACCTCTAAATCAATTGGCTATATCTCGGAAAAAAGCGGATACAAATACGCATCCTATTTTGTCCGCGTTTTTAAGAAAGAAACCGGAATAACCCCGGATACATTCCGTGCCAAAAAGATCCTGGGACGCATTCATCTATAATAAACAAAGGCTTTTCCTTTATTCAAACATCGAAGAATGGGGCTGAGTGCGGAAATGTTCGGCATTGCAGACAAACGAAATTCAAATATTATTGTGCCTGTAAAAACATGCTATATGGATGTGTTGAACACTGATGAATTGCCCCGTGATGTGTTTCATCTTATAACTATTGGCAGCGGTACTATTGTTGCGGATGTTGACGACAAATCCTGTCACTTCAGTGGTCAGTCAGTGTTGTGCCTCGATGAACGCAGAAATTTTCGCGTCAGAGCCGGCCACGCAACCGATGTAAAGGTAGTATCGTTTTCCCCATTGTTTCTTAATATAAACATGAAACCCGAACTCTTACGTAAGCCTAATTACGATATGTTGTGTGATATTCATGCCTTTTTTCAATTGTCTCCATTTCTTACAGATGACTTAAATAAAATGTCTTTTCAGATATGCGAAGATACATTCCGAAAATTCAATGCGGCCATCGATCAAATGGAAAAGAATTTAGCCTCTCAGCCGGACTGGTATTGGTCATGCCGTGCCCGTTCACATTTTATAGATATTATAAATATTTTAGAGCGTGTTTTTCATAATTATTATTTACCTGAACCACAAGAGGACAGCTTATATCCTGTCAAGCTGCAAACGGACTTTCGAGAAATAATGGTGTACATAAATAATCATTTAAATGAAAAAGTCACGTTAAGTGGCCTGTTCAAGCGTTTCCTCTTCAACAAGAACAAAATGCAGAGCATGTTTCATGACTATTTAGACCAATCCTTACAAGAATATTTAAATCAACGGCGATTTGAGGAGGCGACATATTATCTTCGGTTTACCGGATTGAACGGGGATGAAATCGCTGATCGTTTAAGCTTTTCGGGCTCATCGTATTTTTCTCGGTTTTTTGTGCGCATGTGCGGACAGTCTCCGGAAGAATTTCGCAGAGAACGGGTTAAAAAAAGAATGACGGATATGAATGAACTTCATGAAATTGAGGTGGAAGGTCGACAATTCAGGGAATCTCTTTTCGGAAGTTGAAAAACAAATAGGGGTTAAAAAGGCTTCGGCATGCTATGCCGAAGCCTTTTTTGTCGAATTTTTGAAAATCGTGCCGATATGTAAAAAATTTGTACTGATAGGATAAAAGAAAACTTAAAAGATTCTGCTAAACTTTAATCATAATCAAGCGAGAGGATGATAAGCTTTGGAAAAGCAAACAAACATCAAACGCATTGGCACTGTTTGGCGATTTGGCAAAAAGCATGTTCCTCTTTTCATAATCGCCGAGGTGTGTATTTTAGTGTCATACGCCGTAGCGTTGTTGCTGCCAATGAACCTAACAAGGCTGGTAGACCAAGTGCTCTATGGACGCGAATATGATCTGTTAACCGAAGTTGTTCAGGATTATATCGTTTTGTTTGGTGTGGCCACAATATTCAATCTCATTTACGCTTTTGCATGGCAAACGCTGAACAACCGCTATGTGGTTGATGTAAAAAACGAGATGTTCCGAAAGGCTATATTTGCTAAAGCAAATTTTCTCTGCAACATGAACAGCGGGGACATTATGAGCCGAATTGATGGCGATGCCGAGCAGTTTATACATGTAGTACAGCGCAACCTTTTTCATTTTGTAAATTCCATTTTGCTATGCGCAGGGATAATTTGGATGGTGGCCCGCATTAATACCACTATCGCCATAATGCTGATCATTGCCGCTGCATTGCCCATTATAGTAACCCGTTTGTGCGGCAAATGGACACAGAAATATTCAAAGGAAAGCCGGGAAACTACAGGTGCTTTCACTGGTCGGTTATTTGAAATTTTAAAAGGATTCCGGGAAATCCGGCTGTCATGTGCCGGATGGTGGGCCAATTCGCAAGTGCTCTCACCACTTCGCAAGCTGATTGCTTTGGGCAACCGAACAAGGCGCATAGACTTTTTTGTCAGCAAAGCAACTTATTTTGTAAATATTTCGGCCTCGCTTATTATTTACGGATTTTCGGCACACTTGATTATTAATGGAAAACTAACCATCGGTGTCTTTTTGGCCATTATTGATTATATTGCCCTATTGCATAAAAAGTTCAACTGGATGCTTCGCATATATCTCGACTGGTTCGGGCGCAAGGTAAGTATCGACCGCGTGAATGAAGTTTTAAACACAGAAAGTGAAAGCAATACTGGAGCAGAAATAGACACGATTGAAATGATAGAATTTCAGCACGTATATTTCTCTTATGAAGAAAATATGCCTGTGCTTGAGGATGTATCCTTTAGGATTCAAAAGGGCGAACACGTAGCTGTCGTTGGCTCCAGCGGTGTTGGAAAAACCACATTGATCGGACTGCTAATGGGCTTTTATCCCCCTACAAAAGGAGATGTCCTAATCAATGGTATACCCCTTAATCAAGTAAAACCATCTTCCTTGCGCCGCGCAATTGGCATGGTCTCCCAGGATGTGCTGCTCTTTGATGAAACGGTACGCTACAATCTACAGTTGGGCGCAGAGTATTCTGACGAAGAGCTTTGGTCGGCGCTGGAAAAAGCCGAGTTGCGGGAAATTATTGAAGCTTTACCCGAAGGCCTTGACAGCAAAATAAACACGGCATGTGATCTGTCCGGCGGGCAGAAGCAGCGCCTGATGCTGGCACGGTTGATACTGAAAAACGCAGATTTTATTGTGCTGGACGAAGCAACCGCTTCACTTGATGTGGAAACCGAAGCACAGATTACCGCCCGTCTGCATGGTTTTTCAAAAGATGTTACCATATTTGTCATTTCACATCGTTTGGCTGCAATAAGAAGCTGCGAACGCGTAATCGTACTTAATGAAAAAACTGTTGCGGCAGACGGAAACCATGAGGAGCTTATATTAAACTCCGGAACATATCGGTCAATGTTTGAACAAGCACCATTTGGACAAACAACGTTTGGAGGTGTAAACGCTTGAAAATCAACCGAACTGCTGTACTACAGCAGATAAAGAGTTATGCTTTACCTTTGAAAGGCTCAATATTAATGCTGATTTTGATTAGCATCGCGGCCATTCCTGTTGCGCTTATTTCTCCGCACTTTTTTCAAATACTCATAGATGATGTGTTGGGAAAACGCCGTACAGAAGAGTTTACCGTGGTTGTGTTTGGATTACTTGGCTTATATGCGGCGCGGTTTATTTTGGATGGCGGCAATTTGTTTTTTGGCAATCGCCTACTGAATAAATTCACCCTCAAATTGCGTACCGATGTGTTTACAAAATACCAATCTTCTCCATATGCCTTTCTTGAACAAAAGGATGTAGGCGATTTGAAAATGCGCATTATGGATGACGTTGATTCTTTGGGCAGCTTTATCCAGTCTCAGGTAGTGGATTATTTATTCTCGGTTCTTATGATTGGTTTTTCTGTTTTTATGTGCCTGCTAACAAACTGGCGGCTGACCCTTTACTGTTCGGCGGTTATCCCTGTGGTTTTTTTAATAAATTGGCTTATCGGCCGTGGAACAAAAAAGGTTAATGAAGAGATACGCAAAGTGAACGAAGAATATTACACATCCACCCATAATTCTCTACAATTTTGGCGCGAAATCAAGGCGCAAAATGCCGAGCTTACATTTATCAATCGATTTAAGCATTATCGCAAAACTCTTGCGAAATTAGGCTTGCGTTCAATTCGTTATTGGGCATTCAGCGAAATTTTCACCGATTTTAAGGCAAACTATCTAACTCGCATTTTGGTATACATAATAGGAGCCTTCTTTGTAATTAAAAACCAGCTTACAGTCGGTGTGTTAATTATGTTCACAGAATATTTTGCCATGCTGTTTGGTGCACTGGATACCGTTAACAGCAAAAACGTTGAGCTGCGCGTAAACGCCCCTTATTATACACGCGTGTTCGAAACCCTTTCATTCCCCGAAAGTGGTGACAATAAAAAACGAAAAATCGATGTTTCCGGAAGCATAGCTGTTTGTAACCTTGATTTTGGATACAGGGATGAACAAAGGGTTTTAAGTAACGTGAATTTCACGATAAACAGCGGCGATTATGTGGCAATCATCGGCAAAACGGGCTGCGGCAAAACCACGCTGGCAAAGCTGATGTTGGGCCTATATGAGCCGGAAAACGGCAAAATCAGTTATAATGGTATGCCATTATCAGAAATCAGCAAGGAAAATATTTATAGCCAAATAGGCGTGGTTATGCAGGATAGCTTTTTGTTCGATATGACCGTTCGGGAAAACCTGATTTTAGCTAATGCAGACGCAGATGAAAACGCCCTTAACGCAGTCTGTACCTGCGCCAATATATTGAATTTCATACAAACACTGCCCGATGGGTTGGATACCATTATTGGAGAACGCGGCGTAAAATTATCCGGCGGACAAAAACAACGGCTTTGCATTGCGCGTGCGCTTTTGAAACAGCCAAAAATAATCATTTTTGACGAGGCCACAAGTGCCCTGGACCGCGAAAGCGAGGATATTATAAACGCCGCTATAAACGAAATAGCGCGGGACATTACAGTTATCGTTATCGCGCATAAGCCAGCCACAGTGTTGCGGGCAAACCGCATCGTAGTAATGGAGGACGGCGAAATAACTGATACCGGAACACACGACGAGCTTAGCAAGCGAAACGGCTTTTATAAAAAACTTGCAGCAGGATAACACCAAAAAATCGTGAGGTATAAGCCATGAAAAATGAAAATACTTTGGTTTTGGAATTGTGTAAATTTATAAATCCAAACAAAACGAAAATCGAAAGCCTTATGAAAAAGGCCGTACATTGGCCATATGTGCTCGGGCAACTGTTGTTCCATCGCATGGGCGGAGCGGCGTACTGCACACTGCGGGAATGTGAGCTTTTGGGAAAAGTAAATCGTGAGATGCGAAACAGCCTAAAAACAATTCATGAAAGCGGTACGGTAAAATCCGCAAGCTTAAAGCTTGCGCTGGCCGAACTGGCAGATATATTGAAAAACGCGGAATTTCCTTATGCCCTGCTAAAGGGCGCATACTTAGTTTCGCTATATCCTTCCGGCTTGCGCACATCAAATGATGTAGATGTACTGATAAACCAAAAAGATTTATCCAATCTGGAAATGCTGCTGAAAGCTGCCGGCTTTTCTCAAGGGAATGTACGAAACGGCTCGTTTGTTCCTGCTTCGCGTGCCGAGATTTTATCCTCCCGAATGAATCGTGGCGAAACCGTTCCATTTATAAAACAAATAGATTTTCCGGGTATGGAGTTTTTTGAAATAGACATTAATTTTTCGCTTGATTTTAAGGCAAAGCAGGAAAACAACGTAGTGGCATCCCTGCTTAAAAATGCCGAACCATTGATTGAAACAGGCACTGGCAGATTGCCGACATTATCACCAGCAGATTTTCTCATTCATCTATGTTGTCACTTATATAAGGAGGCTGTCGTGTATGCTTGGGTGGAGATGGAGCGCGACCTGTCGCTATATAAGTTTTCGGATATTTATTTGCTTGTGAATCAATGGACAGACCACGTATTTTACGCAGAACTGTCGGAACACATCTGCAAATATGGCCTTAAACAGGAATGTTATTATGCGTTGCTGCGTACAAAAGAGCTGTTTGAAATTGAAAACAATGAATTAAACGGCCTATTGACCGGTATCCGTCCAGCAAACACGGATTATCTTAATGAAATAATACGGCCGGAACAAGAAAAGAAATACCGATATGACAAAGTCTTTACAGACTGGCTTTTTACAAGTGGCCGAAAGGAGTATTTATATGAAGTTGCATATGCATGAACATAATCAATCGGGACTGCTTATAACTTTTTGTGGGCTGGATGGATGTGGCAAATCTACGCAAATAGCTCTGCTGAAAGAAGCACTGGAAAAGCTCAACGCGTCGGTTTCTCTCACAAAACAGCCTACAGATTTCGTGCGGCAATCAAGCATTTTCAGAGCTTACATGGATCAGCCAAATCACGATGCTTTCGATTACAGAGCTTTGTCACTTTTGTGTGCATCAGACCGCGTACAACATTGCAATCGTGTGATATTGCCATCACTTAAAACCGGCGCTGTCGTTATCTCTGACCGATACTTTTATTCCTGTCTGGCCAACCTAAGGGCGCGCAAATATACTGAGGATTTATGGATATATGAAATTGCACAATCCATACCAAAACCCAATCTCGCCTTTTTCCTGGACGTTCCTGTGGAAACAGCAGTAGCCCGCGTACGCAACCGACCGGCTGAACGCGAAAGATATATAGATATGGATTTGCAATACCGTTTGCGTGAAGAATATATTTTAATCGCACGAGAGAATGAGGGGATTATCCTAAGCAGCCTTGAAACACCAGAACAAACTCAACAGCGAATATGGGCGGCACTATTGCAAAAAACAGCCATTGCAGGAAATCCGGGGGCAGCCTGATTATGTTTGAAAATCTATATGGACTTTCCTGTATCGAAAACCAAACACTTGCCATTTTGCGAAACCGCGGAATGGATATCCGGCCATTATACCGTGATTGTGCCATGCCCATAAAGGAATTGTTTTTCTTTTTGATTTACCACGGCAACAAACAGGAATATTTTGATCGTATAACCCGTGTGCAGGATTTGGCAAAGGAACTTGGTATCATCTCGTTAAAGCTATATGGCCAAACCGTAAATCAAAAAAAATCGCCAATTATGCAACCGCAACATTTCAACCCAGAAGAAATGATTACGGCTCTTCGCAACATCAAAGAAAACGAATATATTCTAATGCGGGTTACAAAGGAATTCACAAAAGAACGTCTTCGTGCACGCGGTCTGCGAAATGACCATTTCGTAGCCATAACCATTAACGGCAACCATTTCGATGTAATTAATGATATACCTGAAACAAGCCTAACATTAACAATTGAAGAACTTAATGCGGCCTATGACGGAGAGTTTTTCAAGCTGAGTTTAACCCGGAATATAACCGACGCCGACCGAAAAAAGGCTCATATAGATCGTGTGTTCAAGGCTGAAAAAAACACTGGGTTTACTTTCGATATTTCTGATTTCGATCCTGTTCGCCGTTTTCCTAATGAGCCAAAAGAGGTTGGAATCCGTATGCGAAACATGGTAGGGGTATACAAAACACTGCGATACCGTATGGCTGAATATTATGGACAATACATAAACACCGATTTCATCAGGAAACACATGAACGAAGTCGAAAAATATTATTCGCTGTTTGAATATTACAACTTAAAGAAAAACACACCATTTGAACGGTATTTCGAGGTGTTTTGCAAATTGAACCAAATGGATACCGAACTTAACGAGGAACTGAAAGTCCAATTGCATAAACGCATATATGCTTAGAAAACAGGAGTGGTAAAAATGTTAAAAGGTAAGGTTAACAAAGTGTTGGCAGACCTATCTTTTTTAGATGAAATACACGAAGCGCAGCGCCTAAAGGAGGATCTAGGGCTGGACAGCCTTTCACTGGCCGAGCTTATGGCAGCGCTGGAAGAGACTTTTAATATTGAGCTGCAAATGGATGATTTAGACCCGACCAATTTCAGTACGGTTTCAGATGTTTACACGCTAATGAGTAAATATGTTTCGGAGGGAGCGCTGACTTGTGCTGTATGATTTTATTCGTGGAAAAATGGAAAAATTTAAAGATCAAACCTTATCGGATGAAAGTCGCACAATATCCTATTTACAAGCTTTGGACTTAGCAGAAATCTTTGCTCAAAAGCTTATACAGCCCAAATACGGGATTTTATGTGAATCCGAGCTAAACACGGGGCTGGGGCTGCTCGCCTGCCTCAAGGCGAACATAACCGCTGTGCCGCTGTCAGCGCGATATGGCAAAGCTCATACAACTCGCATAATAAAACACACCGGCATTTCACATATAATCACCGACGAGGGCGGTCAATTGGCAATAAAACAAATTACAGAGTCCTCACCCGAACATGAAGATTTATCCGATACGGCGCTGATAATGTGTACCTCTGGCACAACCGGCATGCCCAAAGGCGCCATGATAACCCATGAAAATCTAATAACCAATCTGTTGGATATCGAGAGATATTTTGCTATAGGCACTTCCGATACCATTCTTATAGCGCGGCCGCTTTATCATTGCGCCGTGTTGACAGGAGAATTTTTAATATCTCTGTGCCGGGGACTTAATGTCCGGTTTTATAATGGTGATTTCAATCCTGTACGGCTATTGCGTGAAATTGAGGCTTATGGAACAACGGTGCTAGGCGGAACCCCCACGTTATTTTATCATTTGTGCCAAACCGCGGGCCGAAGTAAACAGCCATTGTCGTTGAAAACAGTTGCTGTTAGCGGAGAATGTATGACCGAATCAGTAGCAAAAACCATGCGTACAACCCTGCCCAAAACAAAAATTTACAATGTTTACGGCCTAACCGAAGCCAGCCCTCGCGTGAGTGCTCTGCCTCCCGGACAGTTCGACGAATATCCCCCTTCGGTTGGATTTCCTTTGAAAAGTGTTGAGACACGGACAGAAAACGGCGAATTGCTGATTCGCGGAAAAACCATCATGAAAGGATATTATAATGACCCGGTACAAACGGCAAAAGTATTATCAAACGGCTGGCTGCACACAGGAGATGGCGCCGCAATCGACAGTGACGGCAAGATAACCATAAAAGGCCGGCTGGACAATATGATAATACGCGCTGGTATGAATATATTTCCGCAGGAAATAGAAAGCACACTTAAGGCTGACCCGCGTGTTATTGACGCAATGGTTTACGGAGAACAAAATGGCGTAACTCAACGACTTTGCGTAAAAATAGCAGCCAATGGACTTGCCAAGCATGATGTTATGGCTATTTGTCTTGAGCTGTTGCCTGCATACGAAATCCCTGATGTTGTTGAATTTGTAGAGTTTCTGCCGCGCAATGCGTCAGGCAAACTGCTGCGTCCCAAGGTTGTGAAAGCATCATGACCGAACGCGAATACAAGTTTCTGCTGCCAAAAGAACAATTTTATAAGATGCTGGAAAAAGCAAAGACTTTATATGGCACATCAAGAGACAAAACACAAATTAATCATTATTACGATGATGAAGTCCTATCGTTGAATCATAAGAAAATAACTGTACGCATTAGGGAATCCGGCGGAATGTTTCGACTTCAAATAAAAAGTCATGGCAAAACACGAACCACATATACATTGAGCGAGGAACGCGAACACGAGACAGAAGCTATACCCGAAGAAATAGCCTTATCTGAGTTGGGCAACGTTGGTCGGAAAGGCTGTCTTGTGACGAGGCGCAATTCTTTCTCAGTTTGCCCCGGAGTATCGCTTGATATGGATGAAAACACATATCTCGGACTAACTGATTACGAAGCGGAAATCGAATTTGAAGCCAATATGCAAAGCGAGGCGAAATTGGCGGTGTCAGCTTTAGGTTTGGCCGCCCTGAACGCCCAAAGCAAATCGGCGCGTTTTTTCGCCGCATTAGAGAGGATGAAGTCGTGTGATGTATGACGCGGAAATACGAGCCATTATTGCAGCTAACATAATATCAAACGAACCAATTGATACTTATGACGCAGAAGCCAGCCTTCAAAATATCGGAATGGATTCAATCTCTTTTATCCGAATTGCTGTTGAAATAGAAAACCACTTTGGATTTGAATTTCCAGAAGACAAACTTATTATTGCGGAAGCCGGAACAATAGCCTTGCTGGATCAAATTGTCGATTCGGCTATGAAAGATAAAGGTTAGCGTCCATATTTCTTTAAAAGTAAAATATTTGTTAGGATTTGAGAAAAATGCATGAGATAAAACTCACTGAAAATTGCTCATCAAATTGCTTTGATAGCGGCATTTATTCTTTATTGAAATATAATAGTCTTGAGTATGAAGCGTATAATATCAAATGTTTTTATACTGATTATTATAAGCCATATCCAAACAGCTCAAAAAATTTTATAGGCAGAAAAAATTCAAATGCGAAGTATTTGAAAAGCCTTTTCAATGTTGATTTGAGTTTCAAGGACATAGTGGAATCGGATAACTTATTGAAAATAGTTTGCGATTCTTTAAACGAAAACCCAATGGGTATTATTATTGATCCCTTTTATTGCCACTGGTCGCCATTTTATAATAAAACCCATTATTCTCATGCGATTTTAATTGTTGGTGTGGATTCCGCAAACAAAATATATATATGCTTTGATGTGCATTTCAACGAGGTTGGCTACATTGAAATCGACTTTGACGTACTTAACAATACGGCTGAAAAATGTTTCTTTATTAATTTTAAAGATAAAAACAACATAACACTTGAATCGCTTATAAGTAAGCTTTTATCGTCATTAGAGCGTTTTGATAACGATTTGGCTGCTCAAAAATCTAAAATGGCAAATTGTTTTACAAAGGCCGATAAAGAAGCTTTGTTTTCAGAATCACTTGAAACCTCTGCGTCATTGATAAATCTGATGTGGATTGCAGAGGATAAAAACCATTTTTCGATTGCATTGAAATACATTGAAAATAAAATTGGCAAAGAGGTGTTTTCTTCAATATATAAATTGCTAGAAAACTCAGAACGAGATTTTTTGCTTTTAAAATCTCTGCTGACAAAATATGCAATAACCGGCGTTTTAAAAAAAGATAAATTAGAAAACATTATCAGCCAAATATACGAAACCGATGCTTTGATAGTAAAAGAGATGAAAATAATATTAAAGGGGCTGTGTTGTAAATGATGGTCATGGATAATAATTATACAAAACATTCGTATCCTAAAGAGAAAACGGTTCACTGCTTTTTTGAAGAAGCCGCCCAAAAACATCCCAACCGAATTGCCATAGAGTTTGGCAATGACTCTATAACGTATCGCGAGCTAAATGATTCGGCAAATATGCTGGCTGCGGTTCTTCAGAAATCCAATGTTACAATAGGTGATATAGTCGTTGTATCGATTGAACGGTCTATAAATATGATGATAGCTATTTTAGCTATTTTAAAGTCGGGTGCCGCATATTTGCCGATCAGCATAAATATACCGGAGAAACGCAAACGCTACTATATTGAAACCGCAAAGGCCAAATTGATTCTTAGCGAAAGAGATGATAATACGCTATTTAATATATCTAATATAAACATTCAAAAAACGCCCAAAAAGGGTGTTTCCTTACAGAATCCACAGGTCCCTTCTGATGCTTTGGCATATGTAATATTCACCTCCGGCTCTACCGGAAACCCCAAGGGCGTAATGATAAAGCATCATTCTGTGGTAAATAGACTTTTGTGGATGAAAGAACAATATGGACTTTGTGAAGAAGATATATTTTTGCAAAAGACGCCCTATTCATTTGATGTGTCTGTTTGGGAAATCTTCTTATGGTTTTTCTGCGGCGCGAAACTGTGCTTATTAAAGCCGGGGCATGAAGGAAATGCCGAAACCCTGATAAACACGATTCACTCTCATGGGGTAACCGCTTGCCATTTTGTGCCCTCGGTAATGAGCGCATTTTTAGAGTTTTTATCTCATCGTGGGGGACTGGAAAGGATAGCGTGCCTAAAAAATGTATTTTCCAGTGGAGAAGCTCTTAAGTACGATTTGATAATCAAATTCAATAATATGTTAACCAAAGAAAACAAAACCAACCTGCACAATTTATATGGACCAACGGAGGCTACGGTTGATGTAACCTTTTTTGATTGTACTGGTTATAGTTCTGAAGACAGGATCGTTCCCATAGGTAAACCGATATGGAACACAAAGATTTATGTACTTGATGAAAACGGCGAGGAATGTATTGACGGGGAAAAGGGTGAGTTATATATTTCTGGGGACAACGTTGCTATGGGATATATCAACAATTCAGAGCTCACAGAAAAGTCTTTCGTTCCGGATCCTTTTTGTGTTGGTACAATGATGTACAAAACGGGAGACTTAGGCAGATGGAATAACGGAAACATCGAGTTTTTCGGACGGGCAGACAATCAAGTGAAAATTCATGGAATCAGGATTGAGCTTGAAGAAATTGAAAATCACATTGTTGGCTACGAACCAATAACCCAGGCCATCGTTGTTGCCATTGGTGACGATGAAAAAAGTCTTATTGCATATTACAGCGGAGAATCGGCTGCAAATACAGCGCCATTAATTGATTATCTGTCAGAAAAACTTCCAGCGCCCATGATTCCGGTTGAGTTTATTTTTGTTGAGGAGTTCCCGCTCAACCAGAATGGTAAAGTTGACAGAAAAAAAGTGGGACTCTTGTACAGAGAAAAATCCGCCACAGACTGTGAATCTAATGAAGTCATGATGGTAATAAAAGAAGTTGTTGAAAGAGAAATAAACGAAAACGATAGTTTTTTGCGTTCAGATATCGATTCTATTACTTTTATAAAAATAGTTGTTGCTTTAGAAGTAGCGTTTGACTTTGAATTTGATGATAGCATGCTTCTTATCACAAATTTCCCAACCGTACAGTCAATGGTTAACTATGTTGAGTCGAAAAAATCTTGATTATAAAAAACCAGCAACTTAAAGCAAAGCAAAATCATCATAAAGAAATGAGGCAGTGTACATGAATGGCTACAAACCATATCAATATAAGGGAAAAACATTGTTGCTTGAACAATATTTTATATTGGGCAGTGTTAATTGCATCGAAAGCCAATACGATATATTTGATAAAAAAATGAATGATTTTGCTTTCAACGAGATTGATAGTATTGAAAAAGACTGTTATGCGCCATACGCGGAATTTGATGGGCTGAGAGAAGACTATCTGGTTGGTTTTCAAAATTATGAAAACCATAAAAACGAAAAGACTTTTCTATATACAGAAGTTATTAGCAAAAGGAAAACAAAAATAATTGTCAGCGTGTTTGCCTCGAAAAACATAAAACTTTGGCTTAATGGTGAATGTTTATTTATTACACAAAACGATGATACATTTTGTTATTTAACTGCGCACCTGAAAAAGGGTAAAAACACCATTCTAATCGAGCATTTTTCTCCCGCCATAAAACCGCAAACTGCATTTTCAATTCAAATAAAAAACTATGGTTTTGAAATGAGCAGCGATATACGTGCGTTGTCTAACATGCTTTCGCCGGATTCTGATGAACCCATTATTGAGCTTGATCCCGTGTCAGTTTTAACAGAGAAACATGAAACCCATCAACCTTCAATAAAATTCATGTTGATGAGCAACAATAAAAAAATCAATACCAATTATGAAATACATGTATACGCATATAGCGTAGATTTGGAAAACTATGATTTTGAGTCTTCAGAAAACATTATAGAAAAAGAAGAGCTTGTCCTAAAAATTGAAAATGCAAAAATCAACCGTATAGAAGAAGTTTTTGTCGAGGCTCTCACTGCATTGATAAAGCACAAATTTTGCCGTGTTTATATTGATTGTTTCTTTGAGCATAACGGAAAGAAAAAGCTAATAAGCGGGCCATATTTCTTCATAAGCGATTTTTCCAATGTGGCTGTTGATTTTAATAATCGATTTTTAAAGCACTTAAAAGAAAGCAAAAACGTAGAGCTTGATAAAGTTCTGTCTATTAAAGAAGGTCAAGACATTTCAACCATTTTTTGGCGAACCAAAGATAACATTGAATTTTTTAATAATCTTAATATAGAACAGGAAAAAGAATATTATTTATATCCCGGGTTTTATAAACATACCGTACAATCCGATTTGGACAATTCGTCAGTAGTTATAGGCATAAACATACCAAGTGGCTATAATGCAACCCAAAAACACCCTGCATTCATAGGACTTAACACGGGTTTTGATCCCAATTTCAGCCAATGGTTCCCTGAGCTATCTGAAACATGTTTAAGCTTTGATATAACTTGCAGAGGCGCAACTGGCGGAAGCTATATAGGTGAAGCAAGCGCTTTGGAGTGCTTGTCATGGATAAAATCTAATTTCAAAATAGATGAAGATAGAATTTATTTACTTGGATATTCAAATGGCAGCTACTCAACATATGCCATAAGCCAAAATCATCCGCACATAGCAGCAGCTATTTATCCTTTGGCCGGATTTCCGCAAATTGAAACTGTTCAAAATTTATCGAATACTCCAACCTTTCAAATGCTGTCTTCGAGGGACCATATTTACTTGAACAATATAAATACAGTAAAGAAAAAACTGGACAGATATGGTAACTATCATCAACATGAACTCGCAAATACAAATCACAGTTTTTTTACTCCATATAAGTTCAACAAAGCAATCCTCAACCGACTTCTCTCCTGCAAATTAAATCCTTATCCAAATCAGATCGTTTTCACAACCTGTCGAAATCGCCACTTGGAAAGTTTTTGGATACGACTGCACGGGATAGCAAAAAGCAAGAAATATGCTCGTATAAAAGCAAATATTGAAGCAGAAAACCTTATCAATATCAGGATTTCCAATTCATTAGGTATCACTCTTACTATTCCGCCCCAAATAAACAAGTGTCATTTTCAAGTAAAAATCAACAGCGTTTTATTTGCTTTCGAAAACTATAAAAAGGATTCTGTGATTTTCACAAAATCTGCAAAATGGTCCACGTCAGAATTTGAAACAAAACCGGATTTTCGCAAAGGAACCGGCCTTTTAGATGTGTATTTAAACAAACTGAGAATTATAGTTTCAGACAATTGTTCGGACAGCGTATTGAAATGTGCTGCTAATTTATCAAGTCCTCAAACCGGTGGTTTCACCATGAATATTGATGTAAATTATCCTGTATTTAAGCTATCCGAAATGCCGGAGAATATACTGTCAAACAATTTAATTGTCTTTGATATGTGTGAAAATAATGATTTTATTAAATTGTGTAAAACAAACTCTACTATTGATTATGATGAATACGGATATGTATATAAGGGTAAAAGAAAAAATTGTAATTATGTGATTATGCAAGCAATTGCCAATCCTATTAATGAAAATTTATCGATACTAATTATATCAACCAACAAAGAAAATCTATTAACAAAAAATCTGTTTATGAGAAGGCTGGTATTACCTTTCTATTCTAATGGCTTACATCCATATCTAAACAATAACGCACTTGTTTTTTCAGAGGGGAAATACTACGCAATATATGAGCGTGATGTAGATATGGAGGAAGTGAAGTGATAGATTCTTGGCGCGGTGTATTTTATATGCTCAATGCAAATTAAAAACGGTTGCGCTTTCCAAGTGCAACCGTTATCTTTTGTAAGGTCAAGCCGTTTCAATTTTCGAAAAATTCGTGTGAGACTGGTTTTTGTGCCACAAAACCTTTGAAATTACAAGCTTTCTTGATTGTTTCGCTAATCCGCTTCGCGGATATAGCGATAGCTCGCAGCCGCTTTGCGGCTACTCGTTGAAAGCCTCCATTCGCTTTGCGAATGGAGGCTTTCTGGAGCGGGTGATGGGAATCGAACCCACGTAACCAGCTTGGAAGGCTGGAATTCTACCATTGAACTACACCCGCGTATTTATATTTGCGGTAATTATATTACCACGATTTTATGCTATAGTCAAGAAAAAAATACACGTATCCGGATCTATTGTTTCGGCTCGGGGCTGCCAGTATTCAATACTGCGCCGCAATAGCAACAATTTGCATAATATCCTGCCATAACTTCCACGCCCGCGCCGCAACCGTGACAAATCACCGTTTCAGAGGCACCAATATTCCTGTTAGGAAACAGCAGATACCCATTTTTTTCGTCAATATGTGCATCGGTGAACATACCCGCGGCAACAGCCTGGCGAAGATCTTTTATCGCTATTTCCTGACTGCGCCCCATCTTTTGCGCAATCCATTGCAGGGGAATTCTTTTCTGGTTGCCGATAAGGGCGGCATATTGCCTGAATTTACGGTCGCGCCGTCTGATACGCACCAGCATTACAAGGCAAACAGTACCTGCAACCAGAAAGCCGCTTCCCAGTATCAGTCCCGGCAAGCGGCTCACACTGTCATCAACCATTTCGCCAAACGCAAACATAGGCAAAAACATAAAGCCTGCAAAAGAGTTCACATCCTAAAAACAATCAAATCGATTTCAGCGCATCCTTTATCTTTTCCAGCTTGTCGTTAACCTCGTCCAGCTTTTGTTGCTGCCCATCGATAACCTTTTGGGGCGCCTTGCTCATAAACTCGGCATTGCCCAGCTTTTGCATTATAAAAGCATGGTCGCTCTCGGCGGCGGCAAGCTCCTTTTCAAGGCGCTCGCGCTCCTTGGCGCGGTCTATCAAATCGTCCAGCGGAATGTACGTCTTGGCATCAGCCGTCACAACCGTTACAGCATCGGCAGGTGCGGCAGCCTTTTCAGAAAC
>JGI994J12354_10001144_pt1 | contig 26891 bp, 22 predicted proteins | sample IntmicLarv3ML3BL_FD_12354 | JGI IMG/M metagenome (IMG submission 12354)
TACACTTGTACTCATTTTGTAAGTCTAACCAAAATTGCAATGCTTCCACATTTTCAGGTGTATTAAATAACACTTCCTTGCCATCTTCTGTCATAAGGTTTTCACCATTTGTGCTATTTTGCAATGCAAAACCTGTAAATGCCCATTGTGCAGAACCTGAATTTAATGCAAGCCCCACTCCGTATCTATCGTTATTTGTAAGTTTCGCAGCACACTCTGCCAATTCTTCCCAAGTCGTTGGTGGACTTTCTGGATCAAGTCCTACTTCTGCAAACATATCCTTGTTGTAATACAGAACCATCGTACTTCTTTGGAATGGAATTGAATAGATTTTTCCATCTACATAAGAATCTTCCATAAAGCCATCAATAAAATCATCAATATATGCTTCACCCTCTGCTCCATCTGCTGCAATCAATTCATCTAATGACATTGCCATTCCTGTTGATTCCATCGCAAATCTTTGTGTTGCAAGACTCACAAATACATCGGGTGGCGTTCCTCCTTGTACGGCTGTTTGTATCTTGGTAACCGTATCATCGTAGTTTCCTGTATACACAGCCTCTACTTTTATTTCTGGATATTCCTTGTTGAAGTCCTCACATATAGCTTCAATAAGTTTCGCTGCATCTCCTCCAACATTCACTGGGTAGTAAAATGTCAATTCTAGTGGTGATTCTGCGCTTGCCTCTTCCGTCGCTCCACGTTGGCTATTCGTTTCAGAACCTTTCGTGCAACCTGCTAAGAGCATAGCCACGCTGACTGCCATCGAAAATAATACTAATAGACCTTTTCTTTTCATACTGTTTTCCTCCTCCAAAAAATTGTTCTTTCTTGTTATATTCACATAGTATCACCATTATTGAAACGTGTCAATATTCATTTTGTGCATTCTTTACCATTAAATTTAGGTTTTTCATATTTTTTTGTCACTTTTTTATAGCATTTTTCATTTTTTCAATTATTTTCACTTTAATATATATCTTTCATCACTGCTTAAAGCTCAGGTTTTAATTTGTTTTACACTCTACACTCTACATGGTATACTCTTATTAAAAGAGTCTAGATATTTTCGAAAGGAACATCATATGGTTACAATAAAAGATATAGCCCAACTTGCTGGTGTATCACAAGGCACAGTATCCAACGTCTTAAATGGAAAAGCGAATGTAAGCAGCGAAAAAATCAGATACGTTTTAGACGCTGCCAATGAACTTGGCTACATTCCTAATGAACGAGCAAAGCTACTTCGAAAAGGCCGCTCCAACATACTCGCCGTTGTCCTCCCTAATATAAACGCCAAGCAATATATTAACTTCTATTTGAGTTTCAAGATATATGCTGAAAATCATGGTTTTTCTGTTATACAATACCTTACAAACGATGATAGTTGTGGTTCTGAGGCAAAGGCCCTACAAGATATACATTCGGCAATGACTGCAGGCATTGCCTCTATTTCTTGTTGCCTATCACCCACAGAGAGTAACCCCTACTTAGATGAAAAACAAATACTCACAGACAAGGTCCTTTTCGTAGAACGCAAGCCACACTTTACAGCACCCTATATGGGCTTTGACTACGAAGAGGCTGGCATTCGTTTTGCAACAGAGGCCGTCAAGCAAAAGTATTCCAATATCTGTTTATTGACAGGAAATTTAGAACTTACAAATGAGGCAGATTTTTATAATGGTTTCACAAAAACCATTTCTGGCTCTGGTTGCAATGTAAACCATATACAAACTGACTCTTATCGAAAATTACAAAATATCTTTCAAATGCTTTCACTTTCTGCACCACAGGCTATCTTTATCTCCAACTATGGTTTTGCCGAAAATGTAAAAGATATTTGCGATACGTTTTACCAGAATACCAATCCAAAACTTTATACTATATCACCTTTGTTTACTATGCCTGAAAATGATTTTATAAAGTATGAATTGAACTATCACCATTTAGGCAAAAATGCCGCAAAATATTTAATTTCTAGTATTTCAAATGATACTCCCGATTCTATTTCTGACTTAACGCCCGAAGCTTTCGGTATACGTAACTGGTTTACAAATATCATTCCAACACCGCACAAAAGCCCGTTAAATGTATTGACTTTAGATAGTCCAAGCGCTTATACAATGCGCAATCTATCTCGTATGTATACACAACATACAGGTGCCGAAGTAAACGTTATCATCTATTCTTATGACGAAATATATGAGGCGTTTAAAAATATGGGGGAAAACTCAATTTTCGATGTGATCAGACTTGATGTGACTTGGCTACCGTGGTTTGCCAATAAGATTTTACAACCTTTAGATCAGATAGATTCACAAATTTCAGATATTTTCAAAGAATTTTTAAATGGTGTAGCAGCAAAATACTCTATTGTAGATGGGCAAATCTTCGCACTTCCCTCTACTCCAAGCTCTATGCTCCTTTACTATCGCCGAGATTTGTTCGAAAGCCCTGTTTATAAGCGTATGTTCATGGAAATGTATAAAATGCCTCTAGAAGTTCCAACTACTTTTGAAGAATTTAACCGAATTTCTCGTTTCTTTACAAAGCGAGCGAACCCTCTCTCTCCCGTTGATTATGGAAATACACTAACACTTGGTACCACTGGCGTTGTTGGTTCGCACAAGGAAAGATTTCACTAAATTCAAAACTAGCAATTCAATCTTTAAATGAACTTATTGAAACAAAAGCGTATTCAGATCCTAATTACTGCACATGGTGGACCAATACAGCAGAATGTTTTTCTCGTGGAAATGTCGCAATGTCTATCCTGTATAACAATTATGCCTCTACCTTACTAAGTCATTCTTCAAAAATCGTAGGCAAAATAGGTTATACAATGGTGCCTGGTGGCAATCCTGTTATCGGTGGTGGTTCTCTTGGCGTTTCCAAATACTCAACGCAACCTCGTGAGGCTTTGTCTTTTATTAAGTGGCTGTGTAGTGAACCAATTTCTTCGGCTGCCACCTTACTTGGTGGAATATCTCCATGCAAAAAATCGTACGACAACTATGAGATTATAAATAGTTTCCCTTGGCTAAATCTTGCCAAAGATTGTTTTGTTGTCGCTAAAGGGAACCGTACTCCAAATGCCTCATCAACCACTTTTGATGAACGACAATTCCTAAATATCATTGGAATATCTGTCAAAAATGCTTATCACGGCATACAAAGTCCTACAGAAGCTTTAAATCAAGCACAACAATATTTTGAAAATCATTTATTAGAGCCATAGCATTTTGGTACACAAAATGTATGGCTCTTGTAACTAGCATTCACTTTTTTGTTATTTGTTTATCTGCCTAATTTCGTCCACTCCCTCAATCTCTTCCAAATGTTCAATAATCTTGCTCAGCTCTTCGCCTTGTGACGTTTTCACTTCTACCACTGCATCACAATAGTCTTTACTCTCATTATACTTAATTTCCAAATCTGTTACTTCAAAGCCCAATTTCTCTACTTTTTTCTTGAATTTTGATACAATTTCCAATCCCTCAAATTCAATGTGAAATTTATACCACTTACTACTCTTCTCAAATTTCCCCTCAAATCTTCTGAATTTTGACATAATCATATATACCGCGAGCGTAGAGAGAATTCCTCCTAAATAAAAGCCAATCCCCAAAGCAATTCCAATACATGCCGACACCCATAATCCTGCTGCCGTAGTCAACCCTTTAATTCTTCTTCGTCTCGAAATAATAATACTTCCTGCTCCCAAAAAACCAATACCATTGATAATTTGAGCGCCTAATCTTGATGGATCTCCAGTTCCATAACTGTTATACATATGCTCTGCTGTCAACATCACCAATGTTGAACCCAAGCAAACCAACATGTACGTTCGCATACCTGCTGGCTGGTTTGCCTTTCCCCTTTCAAGACCAATGATTCCACCACAAAGAATTGCCAATATGATTCTGACACAGATAACAACAGTATCTGCACGCAAAACCGTGTTCATCAATTCGTACATACTTTGCATATAGCCTCCTTTTGTGTATTCTCTTTATAAGATGTGTATTGAATTTAGTATAAACCTTAATTTGAAACGTGTCAATTTTATTTGTGCTATCCTATTCATCACAAAAAGAGTTAGCGATACAATGCATCACTAACTCTTTGCCTTAGATAATAACCTATTGCACGAAATCTCCTCTACCTCTCAGACTTCGGCTTATACAACGCTGCTATAGTTCCCACTGTCGCACTAAACCCAACATACGCCAAAAACATTCTACTTTGCATTCCTCCAATAAAGATAAACGCGGATCCCATCATCGCCAACACTGGAATAATATAACCTTTCCATACGCTCTTGATGATTCCTTTCTTTTTCATTTTTATAACTTGTACATAGAGAACTAGATACAACAAGTACATTGTTACAATCGAAATCTCTGACACATCTGAATTTGGAAGCAATCCATATTTTGTTGTAATATAGTGAATCACTGTCCAAACTGTACAAACACCAAAGAATAGCAACAGCCCGTTTAATGGCACATCACGCTTTTCGTCAATCTTTGCAAAAACTTTCGACTTTGGAATCATGCTTTTTAAACCCAATGCATATATTCCACGACTGCCTCCCAAGATAAGCCCGTTCGTCGTCCCCATAATAGATATAATAACAAAGACTAACAAAATGCTAGAACCAACACTTCCCAAAAATGACTCAAACACTCTACCTACATGCGCATCTTCAAGTTCTATAATCACCTCTGGTCCTACCAATGTGGAAATCCCCACAAAATAACACACATAGATAATCAAAATAAAAATCGGTGCAACAATCAATGCTTTTGGCAAATTTTTCTTCTCATTTTTAATTTCATGAGAAACACTCGTAGCCACAATCCAACCATCATACGAAAATGCGATTGGCCCAACTGCTGCTATCCACCCTGCCCCCTTTGCCATAGAACCTGCTTGTTCCATAATTGAAAAATCGGGTTCTCCAAATACAATTCCAACAATCGCAACAATAAAAAGAGGAATTATTTTTATGATTGTTGACGCATTTTGAAAATATCCAGACACTTTCGCACTCAGATAATTCATAAGCGTTATCGTCACCAAAAAAGCAAACCCTATCAATACTTGTAGTTCTAATGGTGCTTTTATGCCAAATAGGATACAGCCATAAATACCAATCACCCACGAAACTACCACTGTTACCGTTGGATAATAAACAAAATTTTGCACCCAGCCAAATATACGCGCTGTACGTGGACCAACATGCTCTTCTGCATAAACGATAATTCCACCAGTACCCTCTGTTCGCATTGCTAATTCTGCAATCGCTAGACTTCCAAATACAATCGCAGACGCCGCCAAGCAAAAGACCAATGCTCCTAGAAACACATTTCCCCCTGTTGCAACTAATACATTGTCACTCTTAAAAAAGATTCCTGAGCCTATCACAATCCCGACAATCATAGAAATCGCCGTGAATAAACCAAACTTCTTTTCTGTTTTCATAAATCATTCCCTCATCTTTCTCGCACTTGTCAAACATCTTTATTTTATGCGATTTCTCTTCCTTTTACAACACCAAATCACAAAACTGTCTATATTCAGCTATACTTTTTCTGATTACATAAATGAAGAGGCATAGAAAATCACACATCTTCCATACCTCCAATTATTCTTTCTAACATATGTTTTTTCAGTATACTTCTAGGCTTCTTTATTCACTTCTGCTAACGATTTCACCAATCCTGCAATTCCTTGAATTTCCGATGGAATAATAATTTTCGTTGCTTGACCATCTGCTGCTTTTGCAAATGCCTCTAAACTCTTAAGTTGAAGTACTGCAGCGTCAGCACCAGCCTCTTTTACAAGTCTAATTCCCTCTGCCTCTGCTTGTTTTACTTTCAGTGTTGCCTCAGCTTCTCCCTCTGCCTCTCTAATACTCTTTTCTTTTGCAGCTTCTGCTTGTAAAATCGTAGACGCTTTATCTGCTTCTGCTTGAAGAATCACAGACGCTTTTGCTCCCTCTGCCACAAGTACCGCTGATTTCTTCTCACCCTCTGCACGAAGAATAGACTCTCTTCTTTCACGTTCTGCTTTCATTTGCTTTTCCATTGCCTCTTGAATCGCTTTTGGAGGCATAATATTTTTTAATTCCACACGGGTTACTTTAATTCCCCATGGGTCTGTTGCTAAGTCAAGTGCTGTTCGCATACTCGTATTAATTGTTTCTCTAGAAGTCAATGTTTCGTCTAATTCCAAATCTCCAATGATATTTCTAAGCGTTGTCGCTGTTAAGTTTTCAATCGCTGACAATGGGTTTTCTACACCATACGCAAATAACTTTGGATCTGTAATTTGGAAAAATACAATCGTATCAATCTGCATTGTTACATTATCTTTTGTGATAACTGCTTGTGGTACAAAGTCTGCTACTTGCTCTTTGAGCGATACTTTCTTTGCAATCCTATCAAGAATTGGAATTTTAAAATGTATCCCTACTGACCAAGTACACAAATACCCTCCTAAACGTTCTACTACATATGCTTTCGCCTGTGGCACAATACGAATATTGCTTACCACCAACCAAAGAATAATTGCTGCTACTATAATAATACTCCATCTTTCCATAACTATACCTCCTCCTTATGTTGTTTTACCATTAATTTTACTCCTGAGATTTCAACTACTACTGCTTTTTCACCTGACACTAAAACGCTATCATCTGCGGAGCGTACTGTCCATACTTGTCCACTTACTAGCGCACTACCTGTTTGAGCTAAATTATCAACGGTTTCGTCAATACAAATCACTTGACCTATCACACCATCATAATTCGTCTTTTCTTTATTTTTATTCACATATTTCATAACGAAAGGCCTTGTGAAAATCAGCAAAATAATTGTTACTGCTAATGCGCCCACTATCTGCCAAGCGATATGAACACCTAACATGCTTAAACACATTCCAGCCAAAGAACCACCTACAAACCAAATACTTGCCAAGCCAACCGTTGCCAGCTCAATGAGCAAAAATGCAATCACTAATATGAGCCATACCACTGTCGATGTTATCTCCATAGTCTCTCCTTTCCATTCTTCTTGCCTTGTTCTGAGTATCTTCTTACCAAAATTCCTAATAAATATCCTCTTCATATCACTTCTCACTAACATTTTGCAAATATACTACCCTGCTCTTACTGTAGTTCCTTGCCTTTTATATTTCTCAAATGCTCTTGTATCTTCTTTTCATACCCATTATCACTAGGCATATAAAACCTCTCCCCTACAATTTCATCTGGTAAATATTGTTGTTTCACATAGTTATTTGGATAATCATGTGGATAGTCATATCCAATACCACGTCCCAAATTTTTTGCTCCTTTATAATGTGCGTCTTGCAAATGTGCTGGAACTGTCGTCTTACTTCTCTTCACACTATTCATAGCTGCACTAATTGCTACAACTGCTGCATTACTCTTTGGTGCTGTCGCAATATAAGAAACTGCCTGTGCCAAAATAATCTGTGCCTCTGGCATTCCTATTCGCTCCACTGCTTGTGTTGCTGCTACTGCTACGCTTAATGCCACCGGGTCTGCATTTCCCACATCTTCTGATGCGCAAATCATAATTCTTCGAGCGATAAACTTAATATCCTCTCCAGCATACAACATTTTCGCGAGATAGTAAATAGCTGCGTCGGGATCGGAGCCTCGCATACTCTTTATAAATGCAGAAATCGTATCATAATGATTATCTCCTGCCTTATCATATCGAACCACTCTTCTTTGTACACATTCTGCAACAACATCGGTTGTAATAAAGATGACGCCCTCTGCATTTGGTTTGGTTGTCAGCACAGCAAGTTCAATCGCATTTAATGCCATTCGCGCGTCTCCACCTGCAATATCTGCTAAAAACACAAGTGCCTCTTCCTCTATCCGCGCGTCATAGTTTCCCATGCCTTTTTGTTTGTCCTCTATTGCCTTTTGTATTAACCCTTGTATATCCTCTTTTATCAATGGATAAAGTTCAAACACTGCCGAGCGAGAAATTAACGCTCCATTTACTTCAAAATATGGGTTTTCTGTTGTTGCACCAATTAAAATGAGTGTCCCATCTTCCACAAACGGCAACAGGTAATCTTGTTGTCCCTTATTGAATCTATGAATCTCATCTATAAACAAAATAGTGCGTTTTCCATACATGCCAAGTGCTTCCTTTGCCATCTTCACCACTTGTTCCATATCTTTTTTACCAGCTATCGTTGCATTTAGCTGGTGAAAATTTGCACTCGTTGTATTCGCAATCACTTTCGCAATCGTTGTCTTTCCAGTACCTGGCGGACCATAAAAAATCAAAGAACTTAATTTATCTGCCTTAATCGCACGATACAACAGTTTATCTTTTCCTATGATATGCTGCTGCCCGACCACTTCATCTAAGTTCATCGGTCGTAGCCTTGATGCTAACGGTGATTCTTTGTCTTTACTCTTATTCTGTACATAATCAAATAAGTCCATTTATCCCCCCGTTTACTTCTTTCTTACGCTAAAGCCAAATGTTCCTAACGTATTGCCTAAACCTAAATATTCTCCATGTGAGTATGCAAGAAGTCCCGTATGATTGAGTTCAAACTTCCCTGCCTTATTCATAAATTCTTCGCTTACTTGCACAGCTTTCACTTCTGCTAAAAACATATCATGTGTACCAAGTGCTTTTACTTCTGTCACCTTACATTCAATATTTACTGGACTTTCTTCTATGATAGGTGCGTATTCTAAGCTACTTGCACTTCCTTTTGTGAGTGACATCTCTTTCCATTTATCCACTTGTTTTCCAGATTTCACCCCACAATAGTCGGTAGCTCTAAGCAAATTTTCCGTAGTTAAGTTGATAACAAATTCACCCGTCTCTTGTATCATACCATAAGAATGCCTATGTGGTCTAACAGAAATATATACCATCGCAGGATCTGTGCAAACCGTCCCCGTCCAAGCAATCGTTATAATATTTGTTTCGCCTGCTTTATTTGCCACACTAACCATAACTGCTGGCAGTGGATATAGCATATTGCCTGCTTTCCATACTTGTTTACTCATTGCGTCTCCTCATCTTACTGTTGTAGTGCAACGACAAATGTCGGCAACAACTGTTTCTTTCTCGATACAACACCTTTTAACACAATTTCTTCTGTTTCTTCTGGCAATTCAAAAGCCTCTTTCATCAACTCTTTTGCTCGACTTCCATAACATAGTAATTCTGTTTTTTCTTCAATAATATTGGTGAGCATTAAATAGACAATATCTAGTTTCTTTTTATTTGCCACATTTTCTAAGCAAGACGTTACTAATTTCTTCACTTCTTGCAATTCTTCTTCTTTCATGGAATTTACTTGCCCTACACCAAATGACATTCCCTCAATCGTAAATTTCTTGAAATCTTGCACACAGATTTCCTCTGGTGTTTTATCTTTAAAATTGCTACCTGCTTTAAACATTTCATTTGCAAATTGTTCTAAATCAATTTCTGCAAGTGTTGCCAAATGCTTGGCTGTCGCCTCATCTATCGCTGTACATGTTGGCGAACGAAACATCAATGTATCTGAGACAATCGCTGCGCATAATAATGCTGCAATGCATTTTTCTATTTCCACATTATTTTCTTGATACATCTGATATACGATGGTCGCCGTACTACCCAGTGGTTGATTTCGAAAATAAACTGGACTAATCGTTTCCATGCTGCCAATTCTATGATGGTCGATAATTTCCATAATCTCTGCCTCTTCAATCCCATCAACAGCTTGCGTTCTTTCATTGTGATCAACCAAAATCACTTGCTTTTTTCTTGCATTAATCAAGCAACGCCTTGAGATAAATCCAAAAAAGTTTCCTTGCATATCAACAATCGGAAAATCACGATATCGTTTTCTTGTCATAACACCTTTGATATCTTCGATATAGTCATTTACTCGAAACGTCGTCAAATTCCCTTTGCTCATGAAGTGTTTAACGGGCACACTCTGGTTTAGCAATCTTGCCGCCTCAAATACTTCATGCATCGTGACGATAATTGTAATACTTTGTGCTTTTGCTTTATCAATAATATCGGCACTTACTGCACCCAGACTACAAATAATCAGACAACTTACATTCTTTTCTACTGCGGCTTTTTGCACTTCATAGCGGTTTCCCACTAAAACCAAATCGCCCTCTTCCATTAAGCTTTTCTCTATATTTTCATCAGACGCCGCAATCATTACCTTACCCCCAGTAAAATAAGCGTGTTTGTTGCCACTTAGCATTGTTGCCTCTAATACTTCCATAATATTGCGATACTGTGTACGTGCTATCGCTAATTCATGATTATCGTATGTACTCATATAAGATTTTGCAATATCACCTACAGTAATCAAACCCTCTAATTTTTTATTACGCAAAACAGGCAAGGTCTTTGTATTACTTTTTTTCATCAAATTCCATGCACTTCGAATAGACATTTGATCGCCAATACCTGCAACATCTACCATATCTAAGTCTTTGACCTGTAGTTGCACATTGGTTAAAAGCGCTGGTGCTTTCACGCCAAATTTTTGCAATATGTATATAGTCTCTTCATTTAATTGGCCTGCACGCTTTGCTACGTACTTACTACCCGTTATCTTATGCTTTAATTTTGCATAAGCAATCGCAGAACAAATAGAATCGGTATCAGGATTCTTATGTCCTACTATATATACTTTTCTATCCATAATATCACCCCTTTGTCTTACAAATAGCTTGACATTTTTTTCTCTTTTCGTCAACCTATTTTTTGTATTTCGTTCGCAGTCGTTATGTGTTATAATGTAAATTGATTATTAATTAAATATGTTTATGGAAAGGTAATGAAGAATGAGCGAAGAAATTTTAGAAACTGAAGTGACAGAAGAAAACACTCCAGTACAAAACGAAGTAACAGAAGAAACAATGGCTGATCATGAAGAACATATAGACGATGCCAACCCTTGGAATCTAGTAAAAAATTATATGGAGAACAAAACTGTCCTTACTGTAAATGTAAGTGGTATTGTAAATGGTGGCGCAATCGCTACACTTGAGGGATTGCGTGGTTTTATTCCAGCCTCTAAACTATCCCTATCTTACATCGAAAACTTAGATACCTATCTTTCACAAGATCTTGATGTACAAGTTATTGATGTTGATCAAGCAAACAATCGCTTGGTACTATCTGCTCGTGAGCTTTTGAAAAAGAAAGAAAAGCAAGAACAAGCAGCGAAGATTTCTAGTGTAGAAGTTGGAAGTGTTTTAACAGGAACTGTAGATAGCCTACAAACTTACGGTGCTTTTGTCCGTCTTGAAAATGGTCTTTCAGGTCTTGTACATATTTCACAAATCAGCGCGCAGAGAATCAAAGCTCCTAGTGATGTTTTGAAAGCAAAACAAGAAGTGAATGTAAAAGTAATCGGAATCAAAGATGGCAAGATTAGCCTAAGTATAAAAGCTCTTCTTCCTGGTGGAGATACAGAAGATTTCGAACCTACATTTAACAGAGCTGATTTACCAAAGAGCGAGGCTCTTGGTACAAGTCTTGGGGACTTATTTAAAAATATCAAGTTATAAGATATAAAAACCACAAAACGATGTGTAGGGTAACTCCTCTACACATCGTTTTGCTTTATCCTAGTATTTACTTACCCTATACTCTTCAACTCTTCCACAGAAAAGCAATATGCTGTATTGCAAAAATGACACTTCACTTCGATGTCTTCCCCATCATCAATCATCTTTTGTCTTTCTTCTTTTCCAATACTAATAAGTGCTTTTTCAATTCGTTCCTTTGAACAATTACAAGCAAATCGTACTTCTCTTTTTTCTGTAATTTCTGGTTTCAATCCCTCTAATACGATGCCTACCATCTCTTCTAATGTATTTTCTTCTAACAATTTTGTAACCGATGTAATCTTAGATACATTTTCTTCTAATTTCGCAATCACTTCTTCATCAGCAAATGGCATTAGTTGCACAATAAAACCACCTGCAAAGCGTACTGTATTATCTGCTTTCATCAAAACGCCAAGCCCTACTGATGATGGTACTTGCTCTGATGTTGTAAAATAATAGGTTAAATCATCACCAATTTCGCCTGTTTGCAACGTTGTCTGTCCCACATAAGGATCTTTCAATCCCATATCTTTAATTACATGCATCACACCAGCTCCTACTGCACCTCCTACATCTAATTTTCCATTTTTAGGTGGGAGCATAACTGCTGGGTTGTGCGCATAGCCTTTCACATTTCCGTGACTATCTGCTGTAACTGTAAGGCCTTTAATCGGACCATCTCCTTTTACTTGGATTGTCAGCAAATCACTATCATTTTTCATCATACTTCCCATCATAACTGCTCCTGTTAATAATCTTCCAAGTGCAGCCGTCGCTATTGGGCTTGTCAAATGTCTATTCTTCGCCTCTTCCACCAATTCTCTTGTATTCGCTGCAAAAACACGAATTTGTCCCTCTGCAGCCATTCCTCTAATTATACAATCTTTCATATTCATTCTCACTTTCCATTTTCTCTTGCAATAATACAAATACGCTCGCTCGCCTGAGATATTTCTTCATTACTATAATCATCATAAGCTCCCAAAAACTCTAATCCAGATTTCTTTAGCAACTCTTTCATTTCTTCCAACGCATATCCTCGCTGATAATGTATTTCTTGATATTTTCGATATAACTCATTTTCTTTCACAAAAAAGGTTAATTGGTATTCATTGATACCCGTTTCTTCATCGTAATCATTATCCCACACATAACTTCCAACATTCGTATCTTCTGCAAATATTTGCTGTCCCATAATTTCACGATATTTGTAGGACGTATTAAAATCAAATATGAAAATACCCTTTGGTTCCAAATATTGGTTTACTCGTTCAAACACCCTACACAATTCGTCTGGCTCTAAAATATAATTCACTGCATCACACGCACTTATCACTGCTTTCACATTGCCGTGCAACTCAAGTTCTCTCATATCTTGTTGTAAATATAAAATATCATAGTCCGACACATATCTTTTATTTTGTGCAACTGCAAGCATATCTTCAGAAATGTCAATGCCCATCATCTCATACTTTGCTTTCGCCAAAAGTTCCGTCATACTTCCTGTTCCACAACCTAAGTCTAAGACCACCCCATTCATTATCTGATATTCTCGTAGCCACTGTATAACCTGTTCACTCCATTTTTCATATGGCACCTCGTCCATAAATTCATCGTAAACCTCTGCTAAATTTCCATATGCACTCATATCTTCCACCTCTATTTCACATAACATTTCAGTTTCTTTCTACATTCTATTAAAAAATTCTACAGTACCTCTATAATAACATATTTTTGCGTTAAGTAGGCGTTGCTGTTACAAATTGCAACTATCGCAGATAAGAGTTTCGCAAATCAACCCTGTGATAATGCAAAAACTGCCATAGTCAAGTGACCATGACAGTAATGTATAAACTGTGTATATGCCTATTCCTCTTCTTTTTTCATATTTGCAAATGCCTCTTTCTTACTCCCCGTTTCTGAGCGAATCGAAAATGCAACATTTACAATATGGTCCGATACCCTTTGAAGTGAAAATAAAACAGAGTAAAGGCTCTTTGATACCTCTATAGAATACATCTCCGAACTCAAACGTGTAACATGCACATCTCTTGTCGATGTAATCAATTCCTTGATATCTGCCTGCATTTTCGCAATCTTTTCAAGGTAATCCGTTTCACGTGTCTTAAATGAAATAAGTGCCAATGCAAACATATCTACTATTTTAGAAAAAATTTGTTGCAATTCATCTTTCGTTTGCTCCATAAAATGTGCATCATATTGTTTCATTGCATTGGTTTCTTTTACTAACAAAACTGCGTAATCGCCAATTCTCTCTATATCATTGATTACATGATGTAAACCACCGACAAGTTTTTCATGCTCTACAGACCTCGTCACTGCCGAAACCTTGACAAAGTACCCTGCAAGCGCTCGCGTCATATCATCAATCGTATCTTCTGTTTCTGCAATCTTCTTACTCTCGCTTGTATCTTCCCGTATCATTCCCTCAAATGCACGTTCTACATTTTCTTTTGATAGCTTTGCCATACGATAAACTTCCTTAAATGAGTTCTCGATAGCTACAATCGGTGTAGATAACAATAAATCATCAATGTAATTCACTTTTGCTTTTTTCTCTTGCTTACCTTTGACAAGTTTTGCCACAAAATTTACAAGTGGTGTTAAGAATATCAATAGAATCAAAGTATAAACCACATTGTATATCAAGTTAAATGTTGCAAGACTCCACTGTGGGTTCTCTGGAAAGAGTGTTTCAAAAAAGCCAATAATCGGCGTTCTAAAGATAACCAGAATAATGGAAAATGCCACTGCACCAATCACACTTGATAATAAATGGAACAGTGCAACACGTTTTCCATTTACATTCGTTCCAATAGATGCCATCAAACCATCTGAACACGTTCCTATATTTGCACCCATAATCAAGAAAAACGATTGGTCAATAGATGAGATAACACCTGTCATCAAGAAAATAAGAAACAAACCTGTCGCTGCTGTCGATGATTGAATAATCGCTGTAAATAAAACACCGAGAATCACTAAACAGACAGGGTTAAACATAATGTCATATTGAAATACTTTCTGCAATTCTACACTCAAAATGGAGTCCGAACCACCAATAGATGATTCCATCAACTCAAGTCCTGCAAATAGCATACCAAAGCCAACCGTAAACAGTGCAATCTTGTTAAGCTTCTCATTACTTGACATATACATAATCAATACGCCCACAAATGCAAATGACGCAAACAATGCACTCATGCTAAAGCTACCTTTGCTAACACCAGACAATGCAAACATAAATGCAGTCAGCGTTGTTCCAACTTTTGCACCTAGTATCATTCCCGACGCGTGCTTAACATCTACAATTCCTGCATTTGCAAGTCCTACTGTCATAATTGACGATGCAGAAGATGACTGCACAATCGCTGTTGCACCGATTCCGATACCATAATCTATTACTCTATTTTTACTAATTTTTTTAAACAATTTATGCACACCTGCGCCTGCACCTTGCTCCATGCTTAGGCTCATCTGTTTCATGCCGTACATAAATACTGCAACACCGCCTAACATAATTAATATGCTCATTAAAAGTTCCATATTACATTTCTCCTCATGCTTTCTCAAATTCGCAAAATTCTTAGCTGTGTTTTACCTCTTTCACAATACCACATTTACGCCAAACTGCAAGATTTTTTTTTGCATTCTAGAAATTTCGATTTTATGCAATAAATATTGTCAAATTTTCAAAGGATTTTTAGCTAATATCTACACAAATTTTCCTATTAGTGCTATGATAGGAAAGACGTTTATTAATAGGACATAAAAATACGAAAATAGAGGAATTATAAAATGCAAAAATTCGAAAAAAATCTAACTGAGGGAAATGTTATGAAACAACTGTTTTCATTTAGCCTCCCTTTCTTGCTTTCTAACTTCTTGCAAGCAATGTATGGCGTAACCGATACACTGATTGTAAGTTGGTTTGCTGGGACACATAGTGTATCTGGCGTAGCAAATGGTGGACAAATCACACTACTCATCACAAACTTCGCCGTTGGCTTTACTGCAGGTGGTACTGTCTTAATCGGACAGTATTTTGGTGCAAACAAGCGCGAGGAACTCAGCAAGACCATTGGAACACTACTTAGCTTATTGTGCATTTTGGCATTCACCTTAACAATCATTGTTGTCTCCTTTAGTGGGCCAATTCTTCGCCTTATCCGCATTCCTGAAGAGGCTTTTATTGAGGCACAACGCTACTTGGTAATTTGTGCACTTGGAACCATCTTTATCTTTGGCTACAATGCCATCGCTTCTATTCTTCGTGGAATGGGCGATTCTAAGAACCCTCTTTACTTTGTATTTATCGCTGGTGTTATCAATGTTTTTTTAGACTTACTTTTCGTTGGACCTCTCGGTTGGGGTGCAACAGGTGCTGCTGCTGCCACAATTATTTCGCAAGCAGTCGCCTTAATCTTAATTATTATTTACCTAAATAAAAAAGGCTTTATCTTTGAATTCAAATTACAGAACTTCAAGATAAACCTTGCTAAATTCAAACTTATATTTCGAATCGGATTTCCAAGTTCCATACAAAATGTAATCATTAGTTTTTCATTTTTATTAATGACGAGACTTGGAAACGCTTTTGGTGTAGAGGCCTCTGCTGCAATGGGCGTTGTAGGAAGATTCAGTGGTTTCGCTATCTTACCTGCTCTTGCTATGTCCTCTTCCGTTTCTTCTATGGTTGCACAGAACTTAGGTGCTGGCAAAATCAATCGTGCCGTAAAGACACTACATGTAGGATTGCTTTTATCCGTCCCCATCGGACTGCTCTTTACCTTACTTGCATTTTTCTTCCCCAATGCTTTGATACGCATCTTTACACAAGATAGTGTTGTTATTGCAAAAGGCGTAGAATATTTTCGTTTCATTGCGCTTGATTATGTCCTCGCTTGCATTGCACTTTGTTTCACAGGCTTATTAATGGGTGCTGGTCAAACTACATTTACAATGTGTAACAGTCTTGTCAACTCCTTGTTACTTCGTATACCCCTTGCGCCTTTTTTCGCACTTACTTTAAACATGGGGTTATCTGGCGTCGGACTTGCTGCTCCTGTAGCCACAGCCGGTATGATTATAGTTGGATTCATTTACTATAAAACTGGAAAATGGAAACAGCACGTCCTCGTTTAGAACTAGCTCTAGAACTGGCTCTGGTACATATTTGCGTAGAAACCTTGTTTTGCTAAAAGTTCTTCATGCGTTCCTCGCTCAACAATGTGCCCCTTATTCATAACTAAAATAATATCTGCCTCTTGTACGGTTGAGAGCCTATGTGCAATCACTAGGCTCGTTCGACCAACCATCAATTTNTCAAAAGATTCCGAAACTTTCCGTTCTGTTCTCGTGTCAATCGAAGATGTTGCCTCATCTAATAATAAAATAGCTGGCTCTATCAGCATAACTCGTGCAATACATAGCAACTGTTGTTGACCTTTTGAGAGATTCCCACCGTCCTCACATATCTGCGTATCATACCCATTTGGAAGTTTGTGTATAAAGCTGTGAGCATTCGCATTTTTCGCAGCGTTTACTACTTCTTCTCTTGTAGCATGTGGTTTTCCATATGCAATGTTCTCATGCACTGTCCCACTCTTTAGCCATGTATCTTGTAAAACCATTCCCATGCTCTGACGCAGAGATTGTCTACTAATGCATTTGCTATTTTGACCTCCAATATAAATTTCCCCTTGTGTAGAATCATAAAATCGCATTATCAAGTTGATAATTGTTGTCTTACCACAACCTGATGGCCCCACCAAAGCAACACGTTGCCCCGAATGCACATGCATGGTAATATTTTTTAAAATTTGCTTTTCTTTTGTATATGAAAATGCTAAGTTCTCTATCTTCACATCTTGTTTTACTACTTTCATCTCTATTTCTTCTGGTGTTTCCTCTATTTCCTCTTCCACTTCTTCTGACTCTTCTCTTACTTTTTCTTCTCTTACTTTTTCTTCTATTCGCTCTTCTCCCCTTGCTCCTAACTTTTCCTTTCTCTCTTCTCCTAACTCTACCTCTACCGACTCATCTAAAAACTCAAAAATTCGCCTAGCTCCTGCCAACGCATTTGTAAATTCTGCCAACACTGCTGAAATTTCATTAAATGGTTTGGTGTATTGATTTGCATATTGCAAAAATCCAATAAGCTGACCCACGCTCATACCACCACTTAGTACTGTAAATGCTCCATAAATACATACGGTCGCATAGATAAGATTATTCACCACTCGCGTTGTCGGATTCGTAAGTGCAGAGAAAAATAATGCCTTGTTTCCACACACACGCAATTCTTCATTCACTTTTTCAACTCTTGCAATCGCTCGTTCTTCATATGAAAATGCCTGTACCAACTTTGCATTTCCAATCATCTCTTCGGTAATCGCCCCCATTTTCGCCCTAAGCACTGTTTGATTCGTAAAGAAATGAAATGTTTTCTTTGCAATATAGCTCGCTACCAAAAGTGAAATAGGCGTTAAGATTACAACAACCAATGCTATTTTCAAATGAATGGATACCATGAAACCAATCGTCCCCAAAATGGTAAATGCTCCAATAATCAACTGTGTAATGCCAAGCAACAAACCATCTGACACTAATGTAATATCACTGATTATGCGATTCATCGAGTCACCCGATTGGTGTGTGTCTAGATACGAAATCGGCAATGCCTGCATCTGCATAAAGGCTTTTTTTCGCATCTCTTCTGCTATTTCATATGCCATTTTATTGCTGATTACGCTCACAATCCATTGTGTAAATGCCGTTCCCACAACGACTATAGCAAGTATTCCAAGCAATAAAAACAATCGTTTTGTGTCAACATTATGCATTCCTTTTAGTGTATCAAGTGATTCACCAATCAAAATAGGCACATAAAGATTTAACACAACTGTAAACAATGATAATGCAACAATGCAAATTGTCGCTCCTCGCCTGCGAGTAAGGAAAGGCAATAAACGTTTTATAACACTTTGGTATTGTTTCATATGTTTACCCTCCCCGTAGCACCTAGTTCTCGTTGAGAGTCATAAATTTCACGATATACTGCATTTTCTTCTAGCAAAGTTGTGTGTGTACCCTCTCCAACTATCTCCCCCTCATCTAAAACGAAAATGCAATCAGCAGATTTTATAGAGCTTATTCTTTGAGAGACAATCATTACGGTTGTGTCTTTTGTATTTTCACGCAATTTGTCACGCAACTTTGATTCTGTCAAATAATCAAGTGCAGAACCACTATCATCTAAAATCAATATTTCTGGTTGCCTAACCAACGCTCTTGCAATGCATATTCGCTGTCGTTGTCCACCAGATAAATTCTTGCCCCCTTGCTCAATTTCCATATCTAAACCTTGTGGACATTGCTCTACTATTGTACGTGCCTGTGCTGTTTCCAAAGCTCTCAACATTTCTTCATCTGTAGCCGATTCCTTGCCCCATTGTAAGTTGTCACGTAACGTTCCTTTACATAGGACTGCGTATTGTGGTACAATACCGATTTTATTTCTCAACGTTTCTATCGGTATCTCTTCCATATCCACACCATCTATGCAAATTTGTCCAGCATTAACCGTATAAAATTTTGGAATCAAGTTCACTAGCGTTGATTTCCCTGCACCTGTTCCACCGATAATTCCAATCGTACTTCCTTTTATAATAGAAAAATTCAAATCTTTTAATTGTAATTCACTAGCCCCATCATATTTGAAGTCTACATTTTTAAATGTAATCACATTTGGTTTTATATCTTCTTGTCCTGTATTTTTTTCTGTATTTTTCACTACTCTTTTCGATACATCTCTTTCACTTGGAAGTTCTAGTATTTTCTCTAAGCGCACTGCCGACGCTACCGCCTTTGCTATTGCAATAATTAGATTTGCAAGCACAATAATTGCAAGCAAAATCTGCATAAGATAATTTACCAATGCTATAATTTGCCCTTGTGTCAACGCTCCTGCATTTACCTTTGGAGCCATACTATATAACACCAAAATAATTGCCACATTCATCAGTACAAATGTGCTTGGGTTCATAAATGCCGATATGCGCCCTGCAAACACTTGCAGCTTGGTATATGTTTGATTATTTTCTTCAAACTCTCGTATCTCATCATCTTCTCTGCCAAATGCCCTCACTAGCCTTGCACCTGCATAATTTTCACGAGTGAGCAATGCCAAGATATCCAAACGTTCCTGCGCTTTCTTATATGAACTTACCGTCACCTTAATAATCAACAAAACAATCGTAATAATAAGTAGGGTTACCACTACAAATATAAGCGCAATACCTCTGTCTATTCGAAATGCCATAACCGTTGCCCCAATCACGATAAATGGCGCTCTAAGAAATAAGCGCAAGAACAGATTTACACCTGTTTGCACCATATTTGTATCACCAACAATATGATTTACCAGTGTGGAGGTTCCCACTTGGTCTAGCTGTGTAAAACTCATATACTGAATTTTCCGAAATACTTGGCTACGCAATGTTGTACCAACACTCATTGCCGCTTTTGCCGAAAAATATTGTGCTGTTATTGATAGCAAGAAACCAAGCAGAGTAAACGCAAGCAAAAATGCACACATTTTCCAAATATACTGTACATCTTCTTGCCTAATTCCTCTATCTATAAGTGATGCCACCACAAGAGGCACCAGCAATTCAAAAATTGCCTCAAGCATTTTGAAAAGTGGTGCCAGAATTGTTTCTAGTATGTGATTTCGTAGAGATTTTATTACATTCTTCATGCTATCTCCTCATGTACTCTACCTTACCGTCATTTTTTGATTTACATATTATTTGATTTACTTATTGTTTAATTTTCTGTATGCCTTAGTAGTAGTATAGCGAATTCCTTGCAATAACGCTACAATAAACTACATAATACGAACCAATTCTTTAGCAGAGCACCACTCACTGTGGTGCATTCTTCGTCAATAAGATTAATTTTTTCAGAAATTCATCATATTTTGCCGTTTTGGACAATTCTTTCACATTTTGAAGTTCTGATAAAACTTCCACCAAAATATCAAAAACATAGGTAAATACTTTGCGTGAATCTTTATTTACACCGATTAAAACAATGATGTGAACAAGCTTATCGCCCCAAGAAATCGGTTTTTCACATATTGCAAAAGATAAAAAACCAGTTCGCACATCTTCACGCAGAGAATGAGGAATCGCAACTCCATGAAAACTGGTATCTGACAAACTCTCTCGTTGGAGAACACTCGATGTCAAAGTATCATGTGCAAAACCGTGTGAAATGGCATTTTTCGTCATGATTTCAATCGCCTCTTCTCGATTTGCAAAATCTGGATTGCTATAAAAAAGACTCGGTTTTATGAAATCATAAAGGTATTCTGTTAATGTATTGCACTTATTATTTTGCAAAATATAGTTGACATTTTTTCGAATACTTTCCATATTTTTATCTGTACAAAAAGGTTCCACAATCACATTGCGCTCACGAAACTCCATATCAATCGTTGAAATAATTAAGTCTGCAGTAAATGTTTCTTGTTGATATTGATTGAGAGAAATAATATGCTTAAAATGAATGGTATCCGAAAAAAGTGCAACGATTTTCTCAACCACCTTTTTATACGCTCCATAATAATCTGTATAAATAAAAATGCAAGATACTTTTCCTTTGTTATTCAAATTATTTTCAAAATATCCCCCTATATGTAGGGAAATAAACGCAATTTCATCTTCGGACAAATGGATAGAATAATCATTTTCAAATTCTTGCGCAATAAAAACAGCAATATCATAAATTAATGGATAAGCCCCTTTTAGTTTATTTGTCAGTGGGTTCTTAACCAAATATTGATTTTCCAGACGCGTAAATAAATTATTCACATGAATAACAAATCGCACTTTAAACATATCGTCAAACGGGTCGAGATGATATGTCTGTACCACTTTTCTCAAAACTCTTTCACCAATATCAATATATTTTTTATCAACAAATTGATTGATATTATCACAGTTGACCATATTGTGGTCAATCATAGTCGTATTATTAGAAATCGTTACAAGCAGATAATACAGCTCAATATGATTAATTTGAATATGATAAGTACAGCTAAGATACTCTGATAGCTGCTTGGTTGCTGTATGTTGTTCCGAATTTTTAAATAGCTGTGAATTATATTCGCTGTGTTCTAGTGTAGCACCATCACGTATGCGTTCAATCATTACAATGACATGCAGTGCAATGTTATTTAATGTATAATCATTCGTAAATAAATCATTTTCATGAACCAAAATTCTCAAAATATTTTTACGCAAGTCCCAAAAATGATAATGCAGTGTTAGTAACTGTACTTCATCGTTCAAAGCAAAATTATAACTATCTGGCATAATCATATTACGCATTAAAGAGCGCTTATTTTGCTCATTTCCAATCAGTGTGATATTGTCTTTATCTCGCTTTAGTGTCAATTCAAATGTACTAAGCGTCTTTCGAACACCTGTCAAATCATGTTCAATCGTTGCCAAGCTCACACAAAGTTCCTCTTGAAAATCAAAAACATCATACCCTTTTTGATTTGTTATGAGTTTTTGCATAATATAATTTTGCCGTGTTTGTGGAACATCTGCTTTTAAGCGATCAATATTTTCTCTATAAGAAAAGTAATTCTCACTTCGCAAATAATACCCCTTTGGTCCCGATTCAACCAATACCCCCCCGTCGCGCAGTTCGTTTAATACAGCGATATATTTACGAATTTGTCTGGTTGATACAGCAAATTTATTCGCTAGTTGCTGACCGGTTACCCATGTATCACTTTTCTTTACCATATATTCTAATAATTGGGTTGGACGATTTTTACTCATCAAAATACCTTTCTTTGAAGTTCTAACTTTTGTTAATTCATTATAACTCATTTCAAAACAAAAACAAGTCAGTTCTCACTTTCATAGCAAAACACAACAAAATCATAGCAATTTCTTTGTGCATAATGCTGTGAGTTCCTCCTCTGTGGAATCATTTTTATTGGAAAACACACAAATATCTAGCTATAATACATATTAAGATATACTTTTAGAAAAAACTAAATACAAAAAGGAGACGACGATGAAAAATGTATTATTAGTATGTGGAACAGGTGCCTCTAGTGGATTCATGGCACGAAATATCCGTCAAGCAGCAAAAGCTCAAGGTAAGGAGGTAAGTGTTAAGGCAAGAAGTGACTCAGAAATTGAGGAATATATTGAAGAAATTGATTTGCTATTAGTGGGTCCTCATTTAAAGTATATGTTAGAAGATTTAAAAGCTGAGGCAAAACCACACAATGTTCCAGTAGAGCTAATTACCGAAGATGCTTATGGTAGCTTAAACGGAGATGCCGTATTAACACAAATTGAATCTATTATCAATTTGTAAAATTGTTCACAAAAGAAAGGAATGGGAATGAACATGAAAAAATTTATGAACTTGATGACAGAAAAATTTGCCCCTAGAATGAATAAGTTAGCTAGGAACCCTTATCTTGCATCTTTGCAGGAGGCAATTTTAACAGCAATGCCATTAACATTGATTGGCTCATTTGTAACTTTATTTAATATTATTGGTGAATATGTATCGTGGTTTCCTGATTTAAGCTTAATTAGCAGTTTTTCATTTGGCTTATTTGCACTTTGCCTTGCCTACTTAATCCCCTCTATCTTTATGGAGAAAAAGAAACAGCGAAAAACAGCAAAGCAAGCGGGACTCGGTGGTCTTTCATTATTCTTAATGCTAATCTATCCAATGGCAGGCGATATTGCTGCTTGGGCAGCCGAAGATGGTTCTTTTACTGGCAGTGAGGGACTTTCTATCATTACAAGTCGCTTAGGAACAGAGGGAATGTTAGCTGCGATTATTGCTGGACTTTTTGTTGGCACCATAATGAACTTAGCCGCAAAGCATAGTTTCTTTAGCGAAGATACTGCAATGCCTGATTTTATCACTATTTGGTTTGATACTTTAATCCCACTGCTCTTTATCATTGTAACTGGCTGGATTGCTGTATTCCAATTTGAAATCAGTCTGTTTGATTTAATCAACAAATTATTTGAACCTTTTATTGCTGCCGGACAATCATTTCCAGGTTTTGTATTGTTCAATTTCTTGGCATTTTCATTACTTTATACATTTGGTATTTCAACTTGGGTATTATATCCAGTTATGGCAGCCATTATTTTACCAGCAATCGGAGCAAATTCTGCAGCAGCAGTTGGCGAACAGTTGTTTATTCACACAGGTGAGGCAACGAATCTATTCTTAATTGGTGGAGGTGGTGCAACCCTCGCTCTAAATATTATGATGTTGCGCAGTAAAACAAAGCACCTTAGAGTCATTGGTCGTTCTTGTATCGTACCATCACTTTTCAACATCAATGAACCACTTGTATTTGGAGCACCTATCGCATTTAACCCACTGCTAATGGTACCAATGTGGATTATTGGACTTGTCGCTCCTGCAGTTGTATATATTGCAATGAGTCTTAATCTCGTTCCAATTCCAACCGAAATCTTCGGCTTTTGGTATTTACCATCGCCAGCCATTGGCTATATGGTAACAAAATCTGTTATGGGTGTACTTTTGGTAATCGTAATATTTATTCTCTCTTGGTTAATCTATTATCCTTTCTTCAAAATATACGATAACCAAGAATACCAAAAAGAACTTGAAAAAACCGGAAAAACAGTGGCGACAAAATCATAAACATACAACAATAAACAAAAAAAGGAGTCGTACAAAATATGAGCAAACTGACAACTGAAGAATTGAATCAAGCAGCAATGCAAATCATCATGAGCGCAGGAAATGGCAGAAATTTATTAACGGAGGCAGTAAATGATACGCTCTCTGGCGCTACAGACCTAGAAGTTGATGAAAAATTAAAATTAGCAAAAGAGCAAATCGTAGCTGCACACAGAGTCCAAACAGATACCATTCAATGCAGTATTGACGATGAAACACTGCAGACAACACTTTTGTTCTCACATGCACAAGATACATTGATGACTATTTATTCTGAACAAAATACAATGGGTGCAATGATTCAGATGTATCGCAAACTACTTAGTAAAATTGATTGACGTACATATTAACAAGATAAAAGTTTCGAAAAGAACAAAATCGTTTCTTAATTTACAGTTTATGCAAACAGAAAAGAGGTAGCGAATGAAACAACAAGTAACAGGTTTTCCAAAAGATTTTCTTTGGGGTGGGGCCATTGCCGCTAACCAAGCAGAGGGTGCATGGAATCTAGATGGCAAGGGACCAAATCAAGGTGACATCGAAATCTTACCAGATGAATACAGTCGTAAAAATATCGTTGGCTTTTCACATACAAAGGACGATATTGACAAGGCACTGCGCGACCAAAATGGATACTACCCTCGTCGTCATGGAATTGATTTTTATCATACGTTCGATAATGATTTTGCACTTATGAAAGAAATGGGCTTTAAATGTTTTAGAACTTCATTTAATTGGTCCAGAATTTTCCCAACTGGAATAGAGAAATCTCCAAATGAAATAGGTCTGCAGTATTACGACCGTTTAATTGATAGTATGCTTAGTAAGGGTATTGAACCCGTTATGACAATCTCTCATTATGAAATGCCAACATACTTATGCCAAGAATACAACGGTTGGCATAGTCGTGAAGTCATTGATTATTTTTTGAATTTTTGTCAGGTTTTGTTAAAACGTTATCAAGAAAAAGTGAAATATTGGATTGTTATCAATCAAATTAATATGACTGAGGACTTTGGTGAATTTGCATCTCTTGGTATGCTAAAAGATAGCTTTGCAGACAATCACCAAAGTGCTGTTTACCAAGCAATTCATCATCAATTTGTAGCCTCTGCAAAAGCAAAAAAACTAGCAAAAGAAATCAATCCAAATTTGCAAATCGGAATGATGAACGGTGATGATTACGTATATCCTGCGACTTGCAATCCTGATGATATCATAGCTGCAATGAAGCGCAATCAGATGGTTGAATATTTCTATCCCGATGTTTTAATTCGAGGTTCATATCCTGGATATGCCATTCGTTATTTTGCAGAAAATAATATAACCATTACCATAACTCCAGAAGATGAAAAGCTTTTGTCAGAAAATACGGTAGATTTCTTCGCCCTTTCCTACTACTTTACCAACGTGATAAGTAGTAAAGCGCCAAAAGAACGTGGAGAAAATTCATATATTGAAAAGTCTATCTGGGGCTGGGCAACCGACCCACAAGGTCTTAGACATTCACTAAATCAATATTGGGACCGCTACGGATTGCCTATATTTATTGCTGAAAATGGATTGGGTGCATTGGATACAGTCACTTCTGATGACAAAATTCATGATACTTACCGAATAAATTATCTAGCTGCACACATAAATGCGATGAAAGAGGCTGTATTAGATGGCGTAAACGTATTTGGCTATGCCTCATGGGGACCAATAGATATTATAAGCTGTTCTCAAGGAGAAATGAGTAAGCGCTATGGTTATATCTATGTAGATTTAGATGATAGAGGAAATGGTAGTGGCAAACGTTTAAAAAAAGATAGTTTTTATTGGTATCAAAAAGTAATAGAAACAAATGGTGAAATCATTTAATCTATTCGTAACTATATTCATATGAACATAATAAAATTGGAGGTTTAGGTGAAAGAATTTACATATAAAATTACAGATACAATGGGTCTACACGCAAGACCTGCTGGTGAATTTGTTAAAGAGGCATCTACTTATGAGAGTAATATTACCATCAGCAAGGGAGAGAAAGTCGTTGATGCTAAGAAGATATTTAGTGTTATGGGGTTAGTCGTAAAGTGTGGTGATGAAGTCAAAATCACACTAGAGGGAACTGATGAAGATTTAGCGAGTGTCACGTTGCAGAAATTTATGCAAGAGCATTTATAAAATTTTATACTTTGGTGTTTCTTCTTAGAGGAATAGCGAAAGTATTATGAAAAAAAGTTAGCCATGTATCGTTATGTGGCTAACTTTTTATATACACCTATTTTTCTTTCTCTCTTCGCATAATCACAACAATAATCCCCATACTTGCAATCACCAGTAAAAGTATCCCCGTCACTCTCACAACATCTCCAGTCTTTACACCCCCTGCAACTCCTTTTCCACCTTGCTTATCTCCCGTTCCACTTGGGTTACCTGGTTCATTTGACTGGTCTCCTGTCCC
>JGI994J12354_10001145_pt1 | contig 26888 bp, 22 predicted proteins | sample IntmicLarv3ML3BL_FD_12354 | JGI IMG/M metagenome (IMG submission 12354)
AACAGTGACGCCAACGCCAACGGCAAGTCCAGCAGCAACACCAACGGCGAGTCCAACAGTGACGCCAACGCCAACGGCAAGTCCAATAGCAACNCCGACAGTGACGCTAACGGTAAGTCCGACAGTGACACCGACGGTAACAAATACACCAACGCCAACGGTAAGTCCAACAGTGACACCAACAGCAACACCTATAGTGATGCCAACGGCAAGTCCGACAGTGACATCAACGGTAACAAATACACCAACGCCAACAGCAAGTCCAACAGTGACGCCAACGGTAACAAGTATACCAACGCCAACAGCGAGTCCAACAGTGACACCAACAGCAACACCTATAGTGACACCAACGGAAAGTCCGACAGTGACCCCAAGGCCAACGGTAAGTCCAACACCAACGGCGAGTCCAACAGCAACACCAACAGTGACGCCAACGGTAACAAGTACACCAACGCCAACAGCGAGTCCAACAGTGACACCAACGGAAAGTCCAACAGTAACACCAACGGAAAGTCCAACAGTAACACCAACGGCAAGTCCAACGGTAAGTCCAACAGCGACACCAACGGCAAGTCCAACAGTGACACCAACAGCAACACCTATAGTGATGCCAACGGCAAGTCCAACGGCAACAAGTACACCAGTGCCAACGGTAACTAATACACCAACGGCGACAAGTACACCAGTACCAACAGCAACAAGCACTCCAGTGCCAACGTTGAGTATTAGTGAGAGTAGTAAGATTATTTTGTCACAGGATGGCAAAATCACATTGACACCATCATATGATGATGGACAGACTGGCTCAAGTGGGTGGACTTGGGATGAAGAATATTTATCAGCTACTTTTAATAGTCCAGCAACTTTCACGGCATTAAAGCTAGGAGTTACTACGGTAAAATATGAAGCATTGAACGGCGAGATAGCGCAGGTAGAAATAGAGATAATTGAGACGAGACAAACGGCAACACCGACACCAACATCAATAATCTCAGTAAAACCAACGGCAACGCCAACACCATCACCAACACCATCACCAACACCAGTTCAAACAGTAACACCAAAGAATAATACAGTTAGAAGTGGCACTACAAAAGGTTCAGATGGGACTAGCGGACAGCAGAATCGAATAGTGACTTCTAATACAGGTTCTGTAAAAACACATGATATGAACAGAGTGATTACATGGTTTACGTTGCTTATAGGAAGTGTGTTAATGGTAGTAAGACTGATGTATACACCGTATTTTAAAAGCAAAAAGAAGCACAAAGAGTAGTGCTAACATAACGATACATTCGGAAAATTAAATAAGAGAAAAATACAAGAAAGCACCACTTTGTGTTAAGATTACGTTTGCGAAAACCAAATCTAAACAAAGGAAGGTGCTTTCTATGATTCAAAGTATACTACATTTTATCAAGGACGCTATCGAGCTGTATGATTGGTTGAGTTTCCGTGAAATGTAATTAGTAAGATGAAGAGATAGACGCTCAACAGTATTAACCTTTTTTGAGGTTTCATGAAGGGCGTCAGAAATATCGGTTAAAAGGCAACTCCTAGAAGCAAGAATGCCATAAGTCATATCAGCAACAAACTTTTTGTCGGGCTTAGGAAGAGTACTTGAGATTTTATTGAAGAAATTTAAAATTTCACGTTTCATAGTGTAAGTATTTGTAGTAGAATAAGGCATAAGGAATCCTCTTTCTTTTGTTTAGTTGGGTTTTTGTTTTGGCACTTTAATTCTACTACAAACGGATGAAGGAATCCTTATTTTTGAGCATTTTTTGAAAGTTGTTTATAACAAAGTGCTGAATGGTGTGGTTTCGTGGATAAAACACGGAAACTCTGATTGGTAGTTTCGCTTTGCACGGCTTGTATTTTTCACGCAAAAAGTGCTATAATATAAGGTAGTTTTGAGCTATTAAAACAAGGATAAATATGATTACGATGCGAAAAGGAGTTTTATGATTAAATTACATGATAATGGTGTATATCTACTAAACGGTGTTGAGTTAGTGGAAGATAGTGTCGATAGTAGGACAATCTTAAAAAGCAAACTAGGTAGTGCGATGCCGACTAAGGAAGAAGCAAAGCAAAAAACGATAGCTTATAACATTTTAAAAGAACACAACACCTCGGGCAGTATGGAGGAGTTGAAAGTTAAATTTGATAAATTGACATCTCACGATATTACTTTCGTGGGAATTATTCAGACGGCACGAGCGTCAGGGTTGGAGAAATTCCCAATTCCATATGTTTTGACAAATTGCCACAATTCACTTTGTGCAGTTGGCGGAACGATTAATGAAGATGACCACATGTATGGACTAAGCTGTGCAAAACACTATGGGGGAGTATACGTGCCACCCCATCAAGCAGTTATTCACCAATATGCCCGTGAGATGATGGCAGTTGGTGGAGCGATGATTTTAGGTTCGGATAGCCATACACGCTATGGAGCACTTGGTACTATGGCAATCGGCGAGGGCGGACCAGAATTAGTTAAGCAACTGTTAAGCCAGACTTATGATATCAATATGCCAGATGTAGTTGGTGTTTATATGACTGGCAATGTAGCACTAGGCGTAGGACCTCAAGACGTTGCTCTAGCGATTATCGGAGCGGTTTTTGATAATGGCTATGTTAAAAATAAAGTAATGGAATTTGTTGGACCAGGTGTGGCTAATTTAAGTGCTGATTTTAGAATTGGCGTTGATGTTATGACGACGGAGACCACTTGCCTTTCATCAATTTGGCAAACCGATGACGAGATTAAAGATTTCTATGCAATTCATGGCCGTGTAGACGAATACAAAGAATTAAAACCAGACACAGTCGCTTATTATGACGGCATGGTCGAAGTTAAACTTGATGAAATTAAGCCGATGATAGCGATGCCATTTCATCCAAGTAATACATTTACAATTGCAGAAGTCAATGCCAATTTACTAGATATCTTAGATGACGTTGAAAAGAAAGCATTAGTAAGCCTTGATGGCAAAGTCGATTTTTCACTCAAAGACAAAGTGCAAAATGGCAAATTATATGTTGAACAAGGAATTATCGCTGGTTGCGCTGGCGGTGGTTATGAAAATATTTGTGATGCGGCGGATATTCTTAAAGGCAAAAGTATTGGTGCCGACGAGTTTACCCTTAGCGTCTACCCAGCAAGTACGCCAATCTACATGGAACTTGCTAAAAATGGTCGTCTAGCAGATTTGATGGCGACAGGCGCAATCATTAAGACCGCATTTTGCGGACCATGTTTTGGCGCGGGAGATACGCCAGCTAATAATGCCTTTAGTATCCGCCATTCAACGAGAAACTTCCCTAATCGTGAAGGTTCTAAGTTGCAAGATGGACAGATTTCATCAGTAGCGTTAATGGACGCTCGTTCAATCGCCGCAACGGCAGCGAATAAAGGTTTTTTAACACCAGCGACAGAATTTGCTGGTGAGTATAGCAGACCGGCATATCATTTTGATGGCGAAATATACGAAAATCGTGTTTTCGACAGCAAAGGAATTGCCAACCCTAGCGCCGAGGTTAAGTTTGGACCAAATATCAAAGACTGGCCGAAGATGTCGGCATTGCCAGAGAACTTGATTTTGAAAATGGTTTCAGAAATACATGATACAGTTACCACCACAGATGAGTTAATACCATCAGGGGAAACTTCTTCTTATCGCTCTAATCCATTAGGATTGGCCGAATTTACACTTTCAAGAAAAGACCCAGCCTATGTTGGCTTGGCAAAAGAAGTAAAAGTAGCACAAGATGCCATCAACCTAGGCACTGACCCAATCAAAGCACTTCCAGAATTACAAGCCGTATATGATAAAATACGCATGATTTGCACAGAGGTTAATAATGCTAACACAGGCATCGGCAGTACCATTTTTGCTGTTAAACCAGGTGATGGCTCAGCACGTGAGCAAGCGGCTTCATGCCAGAAAGTTCTTGGCGGTTGGGCAAATATTGCTAATGAATATGCAACTAAACGTTATCGTTCAAATTTAATCAACTGGGGGATGTTGCCATTCCTAATCAATAGTGGTGACCTGCCATTTAAAAATGGCGATTACATTTTCGTTCCAGATATTAAAAAAGCAGTCGCAGAAAAACACGATAGCATTACGGCCTATGCTATCGGTGATGAGGCAAAGCAATTTACAATGTCACTTGGTGAACTTACTGATGACGAACGAGAAATTATTTTAAAAGGCTGTTTGATTAACTATAATCGAAAATAGATATGTGGGCTACCACAGAAAGGTACATATTTAAATGAAAGTAGCAGGACAGATATTAGTCTTGATTTTGTTGACAACAATTAACGCATTTTTCTCAGGAACCGAGATGGCAATAATTTCGGTTAATAAAAATAAAATAAAACGATTGGCTGAAGAAGGCGATAAAAGAGCTATGTTAATCGCGAAGCTATCCGAAGACTCGACGGGATTTTTATCGACTATTCAAGTAGTGATGACGTTCGCAGGTTTCTTCTCTAGTGCGGCAGCGGCGACTGGTATTTCAAAAGTACTAGGTGAGCGGTTAGGAGTATGGGGTTGGCCTCAAAGTGATGCTATCTCAATGGTCGCAGTCACAATTATTCTTTCGTTTTTCACCTTGGTATTTGGTGAGTTGGTGCCAAAGCGAATTGCCTTGCAAAAGGCTGAACAATTTAGTTTGTTTGCGGTTAAACCAGTTTATGTGATTTCTAAAGTAATGAAGCCATTTATTAGTTTACTGAGTATTTCAACAAAAGCAGTCTTACGTCTTATTGGAATGCATAACGACAAGCAAGAAGAAGAGGTGTCAGAAGAAGAGATTAGAGCAATGCTACAAACTGGCAAGGAGGCAGGGGTTTTTAACGAGACTGAACAAGAGATGATTACCTCGATTTTCCTTTTTGATGATAAGAAAGCAAAAGAAGTTATGACCCAACGCTCTGACATAGTCGGCATCGACTTAGAAGAGCCAGTGGAAAAGTGCATCGAAGAAATATTAAATAGTCGTCATTCCAAAATTCCTGTTTACGAGGGTGAAATTGATAAAATTGTCGGCATCCTTTCGATGAAAGAACTGATGATTCACTTGCACGAAAAGGAAATTGACAATGTCAATATTCGCGAAATAATGCAACCAGCAGTTTTTGTGCCAGAGAACAAATTAATTGATAAACTATTCAAAGAAATGCAAAAAGATAGAGTCAGAATGGTCGTGGCGGTTGATGAGTATGGTGGCGTTTCAGGTGTTTTGACAATTGAAGATTTGATTGAAGAAATAGTTGGCGACCTATACGAAGAACACGAAGAAGTCGAAGAAGAATTCATGTATTTAGGTTCGGGACACTACCGCGTATCGGGTAAGATGCTTATCGCTGATTTGGAGGCGGAGTTACGGATTAAGATTGAAAGTGAATGTGACACCTTGTCAGGATATTTGGTGGAGCTATTAGAGCATATTCCACAGGCNGATGAATTACCACTTTCAATAAAGGTTGATAATTTAGAGTATACGGTTTTGAGCATCCAAGACCATACAATTAGTTGGGTNCGTATCACGTTAGATAAGAAAAGGAAAAGATAATTAGTAACAGTACAAGAGCGCAAAAGGAGGATATTTCAAATGAAAATTTTAGTTACGGGCGGAGCCGGCTACATTGGTAGCCATACATGTGTAGCATTATTAGAATCAGGTGTAGAGGTAGTTATCATTGATAATCTTTGTAATGCGAGTGCAGTTGTTATTGATAGAATAGAAGAACTTAGTGGTAAGCGACCAGTATTTTATGAGGGCGACTTACTTGATAAGGATTTTGTTGAGATGGTTTTTGATAAAGAACAAATTGATGCAGTAATTCATTTTGCGGGCTTGAAGGCGGTTGGCGAATCGGTCGAAAAACCGCTTGAATACTATCATAATAATATTACAGGAACATTGATTTTATGCGATGTAATGTGCGAGCATAATTGCTTTTCGATTGTTTTCAGTTCCTCAGCAACGGTGTACGGAGACCCTAAAGAAATTCCAATCACGGAAAATTGCGAAAAGGGTGCGATAACGAACCCTTATGGACAGACCAAGGGAATGTTAGAGCAAGTGCTAACGGATTTGCATGTTGGTGATAATCGTTGGAATGTAATGTTACTTAGATACTTCAACCCAATTGGTGCTCACAAATCAGGGCGAATTGGTGAGGACCCAAAAGGTATTCCAAACAACCTTGTGCCATACATCGCTAAGGTGGCTGTGGGGTCATTGGAAAAAGTGCAAGTGTTTGGCAATGACTATGACACTCCAGACGGAACTGGCGTGCGTGATTACATTCATGTTCTAGATTTAGCAGATGGACATATTAAAGCGTTAGAGAAGATGGCAACTGATAAAGGGGTCAATATTTACAATCTTGGTACGGGAGTTGGTTACAGTGTTTTAGATGTTATTAAAGCTTACAGTAAGGCATGTGGCAAGGAATTGCCATACGAGATGAAACCACGCCGAAGTGGCGATATTGCCACTTGTTATGCTAATCCGAAAAAAGCCCGTGAAGGACTTGGTTGGGAAGCAACTCAAGGAATTGAGGAAATGTGTGAGGACTCATACCGCTGGCAGTTACAAAATCCAGACGGATATCGCTCTTAGCATAAGGGAAGGTGCATATAAATGTGGATTGCAGACAATTGGAGAGATTACGAAGTGCTTGATACTTCTAAGGGCGAAAAGTTAGAACGTTGGGGCGATTATCTATTAGTGCGTCCAGACCCGCAAGTGATTTGGGATACGCCTAGAGAAGATGTAGGTTGGCGACGTAAGAACGGACATTACCACCGTAGCAAAAAAGGTGGTGGCGAATGGGAGTTTTTTGATTTGCCGAAGCAATGGACGATTAGTTATGGAGAACTTACTTTCAATCTCAAGCCATTTAGTTTTAAGCATACGGGACTGTTTCCTGAGCAAGCCAGTAATTGGGATTGGTTTGGGGATTTGATTAGAAAAGCTAATCGACCAATTAAGGTGTTGAACTTATTTGCCTACACGGGCGGAGCAACTTTAGCATCAGTGGCAGCAGGTGCTAGTGTTACCCATGTTGATGCCTCTAAAGGAATGGTTACGTGGGCAAAAGAAAATGCGGCTTCATCTAATCTAGCAGAAGCACCAATTCGCTGGATTGTTGATGATTGTATAAAGTTTGTCGAGCGAGAAATTCGCCGTGGCAATACCTACGATGCGATTATTATGGACCCGCCATCTTATGGCCGTGGACCAAAAGGTGAGATTTGGAAAATTGAGGATGCTATTCATCCCCTGATTAAGTCATGTGCGAAATTACTAAGTGAAAAGCCATTATTTTTCTTAGTAAATTCATATACAACGGGGCTAGCCCCAGCGGTGCTTACCTATATGGTAGCAACGGAACTGAAACAATTTAATGGTACTGTTGATGCACAAGAGGTGGGATTACCTGTAACTGATACGGGTTTGGTGTTGCCTTGTGGAGCATCAGCTCGTTGGAGTAAGTAAAGATTGCAAATCAAGTAAAAAGGAGAATAAAATGGATAAAATATTATTTACATCAGAATCGGTAACCGAAGGACACCCAGATAAAATCTGCGACCAAATTTCCGACGCAGTTTTAGACGCGTTGATGGAGCAAGACCCAATGAGCCGCGTGGCTTGTGAAACTTGTGTGACAACAGGGGTTGTCATGGTAATGGGAGAGATAACGACAAAAGCATATGTGGATATTCAAAAGATTGTCCGTGATACAGTTACAGAAATTGGATATACTCGTGGCAAGTACGGTTTCGATGCTGATACTTGTGGTGTCTTGGTAACTCTTGATGAGCAATCAACAGATATTGCGATGGGTGTTGATAAGGCATTAGAAGCGAAAGAGCATACGATGACTGATGATGAGATAGATGCTATTGGTGCGGGCGACCAAGGGATGATGTTTGGTTACGCAAGTAATGAAACTGAAGAATATATGCCATACCCAATTGCCTTGGCACATAAATTAGCTTTGCAATTAACAAAAATTAGAAAAGATGGAACACTTAAATATCTTCGACCTGATGGCAAGACTCAAGTGTCAGTAGAATATGATGAGGCGGGCAAGCCAATTCGTCTTGATGCGGTAGTGTGCTCAACGCAACATGACCCAGAGGTAACACAAGAACAAATCCATGCCGATATCAAAAAGCATGTTTTAGACGTAATTATTCCCGCCGAGATGGTGGATGAAGATACCAAATATTTTATCAATCCGACAGGTCGTTTTGTAATCGGCGGACCACATGGTGATAGTGGTTTGACAGGACGTAAAATTATCGTAGATACATATGGCGGTTATGCTCGTCATGGCGGTGGAGCATTCTCAGGAAAAGACTGTACCAAGGTTGACCGTAGCGCGGCTTATGCGGCACGCTATGTGGCGAAAAATATCGTGGCAGCAGGACTGGCAGATAAATGCGAAATCCAACTTTCATATGCTATCGGTGTAGCGCACCCAACTTCAATCATGGTTGATACTGCGGGAACAGGTAAATTACCAGATACAAAATTAGTTGAAATCATTCGTGAAAACTTTGACCTAAGACCAGCAGGTATCATTAAAATGCTTGATTTAAGAAGACCAATCTATAAGCAAACAGCTTCTTACGGACATTTTGGTCGTACAGACCTTGATTTGCCATGGGAAAAGCTTGATAAAGTAGACTTGCTAAAAGGAAAAATGAAAGGAAACTAATGAATGAAACTTAAGACCAGAATTATCATAACTTTTTTGGTCATTGTTTTAGTCTCGCTATTACTAGGGGGAATGGTTTCTTATGTTTTAACGCAGGTAGAAGTACCTTATGATAAGCTAGGAGGCACTCGTAAGTTATTGGATAGTATGGCTCATGGAATGGTTGATGCCAACATGGGAATTATCATTATGCTAATCTTGGTTGGAACTAGTTTGTTATTAGGCACTTGGATGTATCGCGGGATTATTGGACCACTGATGCAACTTAAGAAAGCGGCACACAATATCGAAGAGGGTAACTTGGATTTTTCGGTGGAGCGATGCGGGATTGAGGAGCTTGACGATTTATGTGGTGATTTCGAAGAGATGCGTAAGCGTTTAAAAGAATCAACCGAAGAAAAGGTTTCATTTGACCGTGAGAATAAAGAACTAATTAGTAACATTTCCCATGATTTAAAAACTCCAATTACTGCTGTTAAGGGATACGTTGAAGGAATTATGGATGGGGTAGCTGATACGCCAGAAAAGATGGATAAATATATCAGAACCATCTATAATAAAGCAAACGAGATGGACCGTTTGATTAATGAGCTGACTTTTTATTCGAAAATTGATACTAATAGAATTCCATATACGTTTAGCAAAATTCATATTACTGATTACTTTGACGATTGCGCCGAAGATTTGCGGGTGGAATTAGAGTCGACAGGTATAGCACTAAATTACTCTAGTTATGTCAAAGAAGGCGTTGTAGTAATCGCTGATGCCGAACAGATTAGACGAGTTATCAATAATATTATCAGTAATTCAATTAAATACATGAATAAACCAAGGAAAATCATTGCAATGCGACTAACAGATGTTGGTGACTTTATTCAAGTAGCGATTGAGGACAATGGCAAGGGCATTGCTAGCAAAGATGTCTCGAGTGTCTTTGAACGTTTTTACCGTACCGATGCTTCACGCAATTCATCAAAAGGTGGCAGTGGTATAGGTCTTTCAATAGTTAAGAAAATCATTGAGGACCATGGTGGCAAAGTATGGGCGACTTCTCGCTTAGAGGAGGGAACAACAATACATTTCGTACTAAGAAAATACCAGGAGGTAACGGTAGATGAGTAAAATACTAATTATTGAAGATGAAGAGGCAATTGCTGATTTAGAGAAAGATTATCTCGAATTAAGTGGTTTTGAAGTGGAGATTTCCACTCGTGGCGATGAGGGTCTTACACGGGCATTGAATGAAGAATTTGATTTATTTATCTTAGATTTAATGTTGCCAGGGGTAGACGGATTTGATATATGTCGCCAAATTAGAGCGAAGAAAAATACACCTATTATCATGGTTTCAGCAAAAAAAGAAGATATTGACAAAATTAGAGGACTGGGACTTGGTGCCGATGATTATATGACGAAACCGTTTAGTCCAAGTGAACTAGTGGCGAGAGTCAAGGCACATTTGACGAGGTATGAACGACTAATCGGTAGCAGTTCGCCAGAAAATGATGTCCTTGAAATCCGTGGTTTAAAAATTGATAAAACGGCACGAAGAGTATGGATAAATGACGAAGAGAAGAGCTTTACAACTAAGGAATTTGATTTATTGACATTTCTTGCGGAGAACCCTAACCGAGTATTTACCAAAGATGAGCTATTTAGTGAGATATGGGATATGGAGTCGATTGGTGATATTGCAACGGTCACGGTCCATATCAAGAAAATCCGCGAAAAAGTAGAGTTTAATACCGCCAAACCACAGTATATTGAGACTATTTGGGGTGTAGGATATCGGTTTAAAGTATAAAAATATTATAAGCAAGGGAAAATGTAATGGGTAAAATATTTTATATTATGGGTAAGAGTGCATCAGGCAAAGACAGTATTTATCGTAGGATGCTAGAAAGAGAAGAATTGCAATTACAAACAATGGTGCTTTATACGACTAGACCTATTCGCAAAGGCGAAATAGACGGTAATGAATACTTTTTTGTTAATGATGATGTATTGAAAGAATTGAAAAATGGGGGCAAGATAATTGAGTCACGCTCGTATGATACAGTTCACGGAGTGTGGACTTATTTTACAGCAGATGATGGTGCAATTGACTTGAGTGTTCACAATTATATCGGCATTGGAACGCTAGAGTCATACCAATGTCTAGTGAATTACTATGGCGCTGATAAGATTTGCCCTATCTATATTGAAGTAGAAGATGGCGAGCGCTTAAGACGAGCGATTAAGCGTGAAGGCAAACAAGAAAAGCCAGTGTATGAAGAGGTTTGTCGTCGCTTTCTAGCGGATAGCGAGGACTTTAGTGAGGACAAAATTGCAAAGGCAGGCAAAGTACAAAGGTTTTTAAACCACGACAAAGAAGTATGTCGCGGTGAAGTTGGAAAGTATATCAAAAGTATGGTACACTAGATAAGATGAGGATAGTGTCAAACGAGTTATGAAAATACTGTCATTCTGAGCGAAGCGAAGAATTTAATTAGAATGGAGGCGAGAAAATGTCTGGATTTGGCGATGTAGTAGGACATACTGAGATAGTTAAACATTTGCAAAATGCAATAAAATCAGATAAAGTTTCTCACGCCTATATTTTCAATGGTGAAAAGGGTGCGGGCAAGAAGATGTTAGCATCGATATTTGCAGCAACTTTGCAATGCGAAGGACAAGGCGTTGAACCATGTCAAGACTGCGCATCATGCAAAAAGGAGTCCAGCAAAAATCACCCTGACATTATTAATATTGTGCACGAAAAGCCCAATACGATTAGTATTGATGAAGTCCGTACACAATTGACTAATGACGTAGACATTAAACCCTATGGCAAATACAAGATTTATATTATTAATGATGCACAATTAATGACTTTACAGGCACAAAATGCCTTATTAAAGACGATTGAAGAGCCACCATCATATGCGATTATTTTATTACTGACTAATAATGTTAATGCTTTGCTACCGACTATCACGTCACGATGTGTAGCATTGATGCTTAAGCCAGCGGCCGACCACTTAGTTAAGAATTATTTAATGGAAAAGCTCAAGGTGCCAGATTATCAAGCAGATATTGGTGCTTCAATTGCACAGGGAAATATCGGCAAAGCAAAGGATATTGTTACCGCTGAAAACCATGATGAATTGGTGAAAGATGCGTTGTATTTATTAAGACGTGGACAAGACATGGAGTTAAGCGAATTAATTGAGATAATCAAGAAATTAACACGAGACAAAGAAACGATTTATGATTACTTGGATTTATTTTTAGTGTGGTTTCGTGATATTCTTTTATTTAAGGCAACACGAGAAGTCGATGGTCTAGTATTTAAAAATGAATTAAACGCCATCAAAGATAGAGCAAGGAAAAGTTCATACGAGGGTATCGAAGCGATAATAGAGGCAATTGAACGTGCCAAAACTCGCCTGCGCATGAATGTTAATTTTGATTTAGTTATGGAACTTTTATTTCTTACAATTAGGGAGAACTAGAAAATGATAAAGATAATAGGTGTACGTTTTCGTAATGTCGGCAAGATATATTATTTTAATCCCAAGGATTTTGATATTAAGCAGGGGATGAATGTAATTGTCGAAACAGCAAGAGGAATTGAATATGGGCAGGTGGTTTTGAGCCCGAAGGAAGTTGAAGAAGAGGAAGTATTTCAACCGCTCAAAGATGTTATTAGAGTCGCGACGTCAAAAGACGACGAAAAAGAAGAGGACAACCGCGAAAAAGAAAAAGAGGCATTCGAAGTTTGTTATAAAAAGATTAAAGAACATGAACTTGATATGAAACTAATCAATGCTGAATATACATTTGATAATAGTAAGGTGTTATTTTACTTTATCGCTGATGGTCGCATTGACTTTAGAGAGTTGGTTAAGGATTTGGCATCAATATTTAAGACCCGTATTGAACTTCGTCAAATCGGAGTTCGTGATGAGACGAAAATTCTTGGTGGAATGGGTATTTGTGGCCGTGCACTTTGTTGTCACACGTATCTATCAGAATTTGCGCCAGTATCAATCAAGATGGCAAAAGAACAAAATCTTTCATTGAATCCAACGAAGATATCGGGAGTTTGTGGTCGTTTGATGTGCTGCCTGAAAAATGAACAAGAAACATATGAATATCTTAATAAAAAACTGCCCAGAGTTGGTGATAGCGTTATCACCCCAGATGGCTTCAAAGGTGATGTCCATAGCTTGAGTGTGTTGAGACAATTGGTAAAAGTGGTTGTGGAAGTCAATGACGAAAAGGAAATTCAAGAATATCCGGTGGAAGAACTCAAGTTCAAAGTTCGTAACCGCAAAGATAAAAACAAGTTATCCAGTGAAGAACTAAAAGCACTAGAAGAGCTAGAGAAGAGCTAAGATGACGGCCTTGTTGCGTGCGGGTGAATGTCTTGACGACCTCCAAAATGGCTACAAAATAATACAGGATACAGATGATTTTTGTTTTGGTATAGATGCCGTATTGCTTAGCTGGTTTGCTAAAGCAAGAGCGGGTGATAAAGTTTTGGATATGTGTAGTGGCACGGGAATAATCCCGATTTTGATGAAAGCAAGGTATCAAAGAGCACATTATACGGGGCTTGAAATCCAAGAAAAGAGTGTGCAACTTGCACGCAGAAGTATCGCCTATAACCAAATAGAAGATAGTGTTTGTATTGAAGCGGGAGATATCAAAGAAGTTACTACTAAATTTGGAGCAACTTCTTTTGACGTTGTAACCTGTAATCCGCCTTATATGACGGCTAATCATGGGCTAACCAATGGCAGTGATAGCAAAGCAATTGCGAGGCATGAAGTTTTGTGCACTTTAGAAGATGTTATTTCGCAAGCGGCAAAAGTCTTAAAAGTCAAAGGGCATTTTTACATGGTTCACCGACCATTTCGCCTAAGTGAAATTATTTCCTTGATGACACAATATAAGTTAGAACCTAAAAGGATGCAACTGGTGCATTCGTACATAGATAAAGAACCATCGATGGTATTAATTGAAGGTCGCTTGGGTGCTAATTCACGCTTGAGTGTTGAAAAACCCTTGATTGTCTATGAACAAGAGGGTCAGTACACACAGGAAATTATGGATATCTATTATAAGAAATAAAAAGGAGAATGGCGATGCATGGTAAATTATATTTATGTGCAACCCCTATCGGCAATTTAGAGGATATTACCTATCGAGTAGTTCGAATATTGAGTGAAGTTGATTTGATAGCAGCCGAAGATACTAGAAATAGTATCAAGCTTTTAAATCATTTCGAAATAGAAACGCCAATGACAAGTTATCATGAGCACAACAAGATGGTGAAAGGCGAAGTACTAGTTCAAAAACTTTTAGCTGGTGATAGTATTGCGCTCATCACGGATGCGGGGACGCCAGGTATTTCCGACCCGGGTGAAGAACTAGTTAAAATGTGCTATGAGGAGGGGATTGAAGTTACTTCATTACCAGGGGCAGTCGCGTGTATTACGGCCTTGACTATTTCAGGATTGCCAACTAGAAGATTTGCCTTTGAGGCATTTTTGCCATCAGATAAAAAGTTACGAAAGACCATTTTGACAGAACTAGCAAATGAAACGCGGACGATTGTTTTATATGAAGCACCACACCGTCTAGTCAAGACGTTAAAAGAGCTTTTAGAAAATTTGGGCGAGCGACAAGTAAGTGTTTGCCGTGAATTAACCAAGCGATATGAAACGGTGGTGCGATTACCGCTTTCACGGATGATAGAATATTATCAAGAAAATGCCGTCAAGGGTGAGTGCGTCATTGTTATTGAGGGCAAAAGCCACGAGGAAATTACTTTAGAAAAACAGCAGGTGTGGTTAGATATAAGTGTTGAAGAACATTTGCAAAGATATTTGGATAAAGGCATTGATAAAAAGGAAGCAATGAAAGTGGTTGCAAAAGACCGTGGAGTTTCAAAACGGGAAATATACAACCAAGTTAATGTCAAATAAAAATGAGGGGAAACAACCATGATTGAAAGAAAAGTCCTGAAAGGTAAAGCTAAAAAGGTAGTTAAGGGGAACTATTGGCGAATTATAGCGGTTTGCTTTATAGTGGCATTTATCACAGGGTCATACTCGCAAGTGGGAACCCTTTCATTGTTCACAACTCGCAACGAAAGAGCGGAACTTGAAAGTGTCGTTGAAAATGATGTTGTTAGCAAAATGGGCAATAATAACATGCAAGTTATTATGAATATTTTGAACACTATCAATAATGAAGAAGACAGTGCCAAGGCAGAGACGGAGAAGCGCAACCAAGAACGGTTTAGCAGAGGTGTTTTCTCGTTGCTATTTAACAATATTACTGATAGCGATTCGGTAGTATTTGGGGTTCTAAATATAATAAATGAAGGGATTTTCAAAGGCAGTGTAGTCAAAGGACTGATGATGCTTATCGGGACAGTAATCATGGTTGTCTTTTGGTTTTTTATATCAAATCTTGCACGTGTGGGAGAAAGCAGATTTTTTATGGAGTCATCATTTTATGATAAGACGGCAATGCGAAGAGTGTTGCTCCCTATCATGGTTAAGCGTTGGTTGAACTCCTGTACAGTAATGTTTTTTACAGCACTTTATCAGTGGTTGTGGATGATTACTATTGTTGGTGGTTTGATTAAAATCCAATCATATCGCATGGTACCATATATCGTTGCCGAAAATCCTAATATCAAACACAAGGATGCTATTACACTATCAAGGGCGATGATGGACGGTTACAAATGGCAAGCATTTAAGATGGACCTTTCTTTTATCGGCTGGAATGTATTGGGGATAGCAAGTTTGGGTCTACTTAGTATTTTTTACGTTAATCCTTACCAAAAGGCGACAGAGACGCAATTTTATTTTACTGTCCGTGAGGTAGCGATTAAAAACAAGCTTAACAACTATGAATTGCTAAATGATAAATATCTAGTGAACCAAGAAATCGCCGAACAAGAATTCTTGCATCAATATCCAGCAGAACTGTTTTCACTACCAGAAACACAGCATAAGGAGTGGAATCATACTGACTACATGCGTAAATATTCAATCTGGGCGATAATTTTGTTATTTGTTATATTCTCAGTAGTAGGATGGGTATGGGAAGTGAGTTTGCATTTGACGCAAGGTAGTTTTGTTAATCGCGGGGTGCTACATGGACCATGGCTACCAATTTATGGTAGTGGTGGGGTAGTGGTGCTAGTATTACTGCAAAAAATACGTCAAAAACCATGGTTGACCTTTATTTTAACTGTGATTATTTGCGGTATTTTGGAGTATTCAACAAGTTGGTATTTAGAAACTTTTAAAGGTCACAAATGGTGGGATTACTCAGGATATTTTCTAAACTTAAATGGTCGTATTTGTGCGGAAGGGTTATTGGTCTTTGGGCTCGGTGGTTGTGCTTTCATCTACATTTTAGCACCGCGAATAGATGATTTAATTGAGAAAATCCCCCTTAAAATTCAGATTATAGCGTGTATTGTTTTGATGGGATTATTTGCGACTGACCAGATTTATTCGCATAAGCATCCTAATACAGGGGCGGGAGTTACTGATTATAGTATAAATCTTGAAGTTCCAGAAGAACAAGTAAAGAAAAACTTAGGGTTTATGGATGTCGAAATAGAGTTGGCAAGCAAAAAATACGTTATCAGCTAATAGAAAAGTAAAATCTATTGGACGAACGGTTAAGGAGAAGGGGATGTATCACTATACGATTTGGCAGTGGCTATTATTTTTCTATATCTATTGTTTTTTAGGATGGTGCTGGGAAACTAGTTACGTTTCAATTAAGAAGAGACATTTTGAAAACAGAGGATTTTTACAAGGGCCAGTATTACCAATCTATGGCAGTGGCGCAATAATGATGTTAATAGTTGCTGAACCATTTCATAATGTTATAGCAATATATTTCGCAGGAGTAATAGGTGCGACAGCATTGGAGTTGCTCACAGGAATTGTGATGGAAGCGATGTTCAAAGTGCGTTATTGGGATTACTCTACGAAATTTTGCAATTATAAGGGATATATTTGCCTTGGTTCTTCGGCGGCGTGGGGATTTTTCACCATTATTTTGACAAAATATGTTCACAAGCCAATCGAACATTTTATTTTGGGAGAGCCGACTATGGTGCTCAATCTTGTTGCCATTGGATTGAGTGTTTGCATGTTGACTGATTTTATGCTATCTTTCCATGGCGCATTTAAGTGGCGCGGTGTAATGCACAAAGTAAAAGACGCAGTTGCTGGTATTGGCGAGCTAGAAAATCGTGTTAGTGCGATGATTGGATTTAGTAGTGGTAGGTGGGAAAGATATATCACGCATCGCCATTTGCGTCGAATTAGAGGGAATGCAACAATGGTATCAAGGAAATACAAAAATTCACTTGAAGATGTTAAAGAATTGTTGAAAAACCCAAGCGCAATTAAAGAATTAGGTATAATTAGGAAAATTGAGCAAGAAATCGATAAAGTCAAACGAGGTTAATTATTTGCGCTATAGGAAATTACGCCCGATAGAGCAAAATTTGTGAAATTAGGATAGTGTCAAATGATTTATGAAAGCATTGTCATTCTGAGTAAAGCGAAGAATATAATTAGCAGGAGGGATTGCATATGAATACAATATATGACGTTGTTATTATTGGGGCTGGACCAGGTGGGATTAGCGCAGCGATTTACGCTCAGCGAGCGGGGCTTAATAGTCTGCTAATCGAAAAAGCATATGTCAGTGGTGGACAAATTATCAATACTGCTGAAGTTGATAATTATCCAGGTCTCCCGGGCGTGAGTGGAATGGATTTGGCGAATAAATTTAAAGAACACGCTGAGGGGATGGGTGTCTCATTTGTACGAGCGGAAGTCATCAGTGTCGAAGGGCAAGAAAGTGTCAAAACGATATTAACTACGAATGAGCAGTATTTGGCGAAGAACATCATCATTGCAACTGGTGCAACGCATCGTCTTTTGGGGATATCTGGTGAGATGGAACTAGCAGGTATGGGAGTGTCATATTGTGCTACTTGTGATGGGGCATTTTTCAAGGACAAGATAGTGGCAGTTATCGGGGGCGGTGATGTCGCCGTTGAAGACGCTATTTTCCTGGCACGGTTATGTAAAAAAGTTTATGTGGTTCATCGACGCGATGAGCTACGAGCAGCCAAGGTACTGCAAGATAGATTATGGGCATTAGATAATGTTGAGATGCTATGGAATAAGGTACCAGAAGAAATCATAGGCGAGGGACAAGTGGCAAAGATAGCATTAAGTGATGTTAAGACGCAGATAAAGCAAGAAGTTGAAGTTGACGGGGTATTTGTAGCTGTGGGCATGAATCCACAGACCCAAGGGTTTGCCGATATCGTTGCAGTTGATGAGAGTGGCTATATCAAAGCGGGTGAAGATTGTCGGACCAACATTGCCGGAATTTATGTGGTTGGTGATGTTAGAACAAAAGCTTTGCGCCAGATTATTACAGCGGCAGCAGATGGAGCAAATGCCATTACATCAGTCCAAGCGGACGCATAATGAGATGCCAATGTCAACAACAAAAACATTACAAAACACTATTTGTGCGAAATGCACAATAGCAATTGGAAATATCTTAAACGCGAACAGATGATTGGTTAACGCAAATATTATTTATACACACCAAAAACTAGAAAAAAGCCAATAAAACCGACTTATACACGAAGTTATACACATTATCCACAGGAAATTATGTTAATCAGGTAAAAAAATGAAATAAAAAATAGAACAAAAGTTTTGTGAATAACTCTGAAAATAATGAAAAAAAGTAATTCTTTATAAAAAAACTTGACAGTATAATCGTCGAAAATTGATAAAAGTGGGGCGGAATTGTTTGTAAATTCGAGACAATTATATGAATATTCAAAAACATCGTTAATTAGAAAATGAGATGTGACCTGGCACATTATTTCATTTGATAGGAAAGTGCTCCTATCAAAAAATAACACTCCGTGGGGTGAACCTCGGCGTACAAAGTAAATGTCGCAAATTGCACTCGCCTTGGGCGAAGAATTTCGTAAACAAAGGTGTGTACTTGATTTTTAAAATTAAGTACACACCTTTTTTGCTGTACATTTTTCTCAATAAATGTAGACGGACGAAATGCAACGATGGAGATTGCTGGACATTATTAAGGATTTGCAGTATAGTATTAATGAGTATCAACTAAAGTGGAAGGAATATGTAAGAATAGTGGAAAAAATACAGCAAAGAATAATTAAGTTAATATTAGGCATTGTAATAGTAGCATTAGCTACTGGAGTTATGGTGATAAAACCATTTGCTATGAGCCAGTCCAAAGAAGAATTATCAGTCATGGCAAATCTTAGAGAAATTACTTCGTTTTCGACAGTGCCGACGGCAGCAAGTACGCCAGTGCAAACGGCACAAAAACATATGCAAGTACGGTTTGTGGAGGAAGAAGGAGGGGTAGCTACCAATGCTGCCTCATCGCCAAGGCATGCACCTTCTGTTAATGAGGTGGTAGTGGAGATTTATGAAAGTAGTGAAGCAACTACAGGTTTTGTCCATGTTACAACATTGACGACTAGGCGAACTCAAGCATGGTTTTTAGGAACTTTTACTAGAGATATTACTAAATTTTATAGGTTTGAAATAAAGACAGCAATTCCGGGATATACAATGTATTTCATGGGAGTCGATCCACGAGTACAACACGCGGATCCCTTTGCAGATAACTTTCCAGGAATGGATGCGTTAACGTTGTCACCTCATTATCTGGAGGCGACCTCAAGTTCACTTCTCGTAAATTATATCTATACAGGAGAAGGATTAGAGCCAGTGCCAACAGCGACGCCAGTACCAACGAATACACCAGTACCAACGAATACACCAGTGCTAACAAGCACACCGATACCAACAAATACACCAGAACCAACGGCAATACCAGTACCAACGAGTACACCAGAACCGACAGCAACACCAGTACCAACAAATACACCAGTACCAACGAGTACACCAATACCAACAAATACACCAGTGCCAACGGTAACTAATACACCAACGGTGACAAGTACCCCAGTGCCAACGGTAACTAATACACCAACGGTGACAAGTACCCCAGTGCCAACGGTAACTAATACACCAACGGTGACAAGTACCCCAGTGCCAACAGTAACTAATACACCAATAGTAACAAGCACTCCAGTACCACCGTTGAGTATTAGTGAGAGCAGTAAGATTATTTTGTCACAGGCTGGCAAAATTACATTGACACCATCATACGACGATGGACAGACTGGCTCAAGTGGGTGGACTTGGGATGAAGAATATTTATCAGCGACTTTTAATAGTCCAGCAACCTTCACGGCATTAAAGCCAGGGGTTACTACGGTAAAATATGAAGCATTGAACGGCGAAGTAGCGCAGGTAGAAATAGAGATAACTGAGACGAGACAAACAGCAATACCGACAGCGACACCAATAATCTCAGCAACACCGACGCCAACACCAAGAATATCAATAAAACCAACGGCAACGCCAACAACATCACCAACGCCAGTTCAAACAGTAACACCAAAGAATAATACAGTTAGAAGTGGCACTACAAAAGGTTCGGATGGGACCAGCGGACAGCAGAGTCGAATAGTGACTTCTAATACAGGTTCTGTAAAAACACGTGATATGAACAGAGTGATTACATGGTTTACGTTGCTTATAGGAAGTGCGTTAATGGTAGTAAGGCTGATGTATACACCGTATTCTAAAAGCAAAAAGAAGCACAAAGAGTAGTATCTCCCTTGACATTTTTATAGTAAGAGAGTATTATGAGTGCATGTAGCAAAGGCGCTGTCGGATTTCCGATGGCGCTTTAATGTTTGTAAATAAAGGTGTTTACTTAATTTCTTAAATTAAGTAAACACCTTTATTTCTTTATAGGAAAGTGCTCTATAAAGTAAAAACGCTCCGCTTAGATGTACACACTGTGTAGTGAAAGGCTACTGCGTAGCCACACAGTGGTGCAAAAGTGAACAAGTCCCTCATGAGTGAGGGATTAGGGAGTTGAAGTGGACTTGTCAACTTTGTTCTTTACAAACAAATAGCCAATGAGGAGGAAAGAGTTATGAAAAAGAAAATGTGTGAGGTATTAGCTGTCACAATGATAGTGGTAGGTTTATTAAGTGCTTGTGGTACATCAGTAGTAACGGACTCTAAACCAGTAGAAGAAACAATTGTAGAAGAGGCTAAGACCGCTGAAAGTGAGAAAAAGGTCCTACGCGTAGGCGTGGAATGTAGCTACGCGCCATTTAACTGGACTCAGATAAACGAAGATATTATTAACGGCGAAAAGGCGGTTCCTATCTTTGGCACTAATGAATTTGCCTATGGGTACGATGTCATGATGGCTCAGAATGTAAAAGCTGTACGACATCAAGGTTTGCTAGTAGGTGTTAAATTAGATGAGGGTATCAATAGCGTTGACGTGAAAAAAGGATGTCTGAATAGAAAGCTATTAGTCACAGCAATCGGAACACAGGTAGTACGAATGGTACCACCACTTATCTTGGCGAAAGAGGATTGCGATGTGGCTTGCCAGATATTAGGGGAAGCAATTACTGCTAATGCATAATGTTATCAATGATTTTCCCAGTTACCAAGTAGGATTATCAATCAAATTTGTCTGAAAGAGCAAAGTTTTTCTACAATATGAGAAAAACATGCTATAATACAGTTAATAGCAATTAACTTCATAGAAGATGTTTTAATTTCTAATGAAAGCTACAAATAGGCAAATATGACAGGAGTAAGGGAAATGAATGATAAAATAAAAAACAGGTTAGCTAAGGTATTGCGCGATGCAGTTGCCAATCAGGAATTGAGTGGTGGCAGTATTGCTGTCTTTAAGGATGGGCAGGAACAGTGTTTTATTGGCGACGGCTACGCAGATTTAGCGGCTAAACAGGAAATCAAGCGTGACACGATATTTCGCTTATATTCAATGAGCAAGCCAGTGACAGCAGTGGCGGCGATGATTTTAATGGAACGGGGTGAACTAAGTTTGCAAGCACCGGTATCAGAATATCTGCCAGCTTTTCATAATGCTAAGGTGCATTGTCAAGATCACTTAGAAGCAGTGGAAAATCCAATGACAGTTTATGATTTGTTGAACATGACGTCGGGGCTGACGTATGGTGATGAGCAATCTAAGACGGGTCGCATGACTGGAAAATTATTAGACGAGACAGAAGCAAGATTGCTTATGGAGGACGCGCTGACTACTCAGCAGCTCGCTGAAAAAGTAGGTGAGATACCACTTCTTTTTCAGCCCGGTACTTCATGGGAGTACGGGATATCAGCCGATATTCTTGGAGCAGTAATTGAAAAGGTGGCTAAACAGCCCTTTGGCGAATTTTTAGAAACAGAAATTTTTTCATTATTAGAAATGGCGGATACTGGATTTTATGTTCCAGCCGAAAAATATAATCGCCTAGCGAAAGCTTATCAGACAGAGGAGGATGGTAGTTTACAGGAGTATACGGGCGGCTTCCTAGCAATTAATAACAAAATGGATCGTCCCGCCCGATTTGAGTCAGGTGGCGCGGGATTAGTTTCAACGGTTGATGATTATCATAAATTTGCCCAGATGCTACTACAAAAGGGCAGCTATGGAAAGCACCAGATATTGCAATCAGGCACGGTTGAGTATCTTACGAATGGTCAGTTGGCTACTGGGCATCAAGCGACCTTTGAACATTGGTCTAATCAAAGAGGCTTTAGTTATGGAAATATGATGAAAGTCTTAAAGTATCCAGAGCAAGCACCAGGACTTGGTAGAGTTGGAGAATATGGTTGGGCTGGTTGGCTTGGTTGTAACTTCGTCAACTGCCCGAACGAACAGCTAACGTTGCTAGTTATGCAACAAAAAAAGGACTCAGGACAGTTAGTTGATAAAATCAGAAATGTTTTATTTGCTGGTATTTAATATTATTGGCGGAAATCGCTTGGTGATTTTCGCTTTTTGTTAATGATCTTTTTGTGCTGTTATTGTGACACTACTAATTTCCTCGAAAAGTACTGCGTTGTTTCCAATAAATTTGCGCATTATGTAGGTAATAGTAACGAATAAATTTGTAGTGGGGGGGGAGCCTTTACTGATATGCATAGGCATTTAGAAGAAAAAAATATTGATAATTGTTTAGCGCTTATGGAGCTTGTAAAAAATGATTTTGCGGAGTATAGTAAGGTAAGAAGTCGTTTATACGGTCTTTGTATGATTCGGTTGCAACAAAAGAGGCTTATATTATCTACCCTTTGAAAGTATTATAGGAGAGCTAGGATGTCGACTAAATTTCAAAGATTATATGTGAAATACTTAATTAAATCACCCATATTATTCTATTCGTTTTTGCTGGTGGGGGTGTTGTTGTTTTGCGTTTTGTCAGTTTCGACAAAGCTTGATGTTAAAGAGACCTTTTCGGCAACTTATAATGACAATAAAGTTACAATTAGTGGTGAATACCGCCCGTTATCGAAAGTAATTTATATATATAGTGATAGAAATGATAAAATCCATAAGCTTGAATATGATGATATTAGAATAGAAGATGGAGAAACAATCGTAACCATTAAGGAAGATATAGAGATTGCGAAGGATATCAATATAGACATCATTGTAGAGCAGCAAACATTGCTTGAAAGAATATTCGTAAAGGCAGGTAAAGGATAGATGGCTAACAAACTAAATTACTTTACGGCTATTAGATTTCTATCAAAGTACATAGGCAAGCACAAGCGCAACTTTATTATGTTTTATTTGGGTTGGTTTTTTGATATGATAATTACTATTGCAATACCAATTATGTTTGGTGTAATGATTGATGAAATTGTATATTATCAAAACCTTGAGACTTTTTTTGAAATCAGTTTAGTATTTGTTGTCATGTCACTATTTTCTTGTATATTGTACTTTTTTATTTATGCGCAGCATCATTACCTAATGAGCATGTATACTTTTGACATAAAGAGAGATATCTTTGAACATATGCAAAAAAGCAACGCAGAATATATGGCAGATTTATCGACAGGAGATATAATTGCTGTTTTGCAATCGTATTCAGGCGAATGTATGCACTTTGTCATTCGCAATATAATTCACCATGCAAACAACATAATCATAATAATTGCGGTTGCTATTTATATGTTTTTAATTAGCTGGCAGATTGGCTTGTTTGTCTTATTTGCAGCACCGATTTCGGTGTTTATCAATGCTAAGTTTGGAAAGAAAATCCGTACATATGGCGATAGACAACGAGAATATTATGGTGGCTATATTAGTTGGGTTTTTGAAGTTTTATCAGCGTTGCGAGACATTCGCATGCTTGGAGCGCAGCAAAAAATCAATAAAACATTTGAAGAAAACCACAGAAAGATGTTTTCAGTTAATATCAAGGCAGGTGTTTCAACGATAACGGCGAATAGCATTATTCGATTTACTAGTCTTGTGATACAACTAGCCATTTTTTCATTTGCTGGTTATTTAGCTTTGAATAATAACATGAGCATAGGATTACTAACGATAATACTGGCATTTTTTGCATTACTAACACAGAGAATTGATTGGGCAAGTTCATCATACTTGGATGCGCAAAATCGTATTTCATTTATCCAGCATATCTATGATTTTATGAATTTACCAACTGAAGATGAGTGGAAGGGGAAAGGGCAATTAGAGATTACGCAGGGCAATATTGCTTTTAACAATATTCAATTTACTTATAATGAAAGCAGAGAAATACTTAATGAGTTTAATTTGGATATAAAAGCGGGGGAACATTTTGCATTAGTAGGCAGAAGTGGTTGCGGTAAAACAACGCTAGCCTATATGTTGCTTGGGTTTTACCGACCTTTGCAGGGGGAGATTATAATTGACGGACAAAAATTGTCAGAGTGTAGTTTGAAATCTATTCGTCAAAACATTGGCCTGGTGGCTCAAGATGTGTTGGTTTTTGATGGTTCTATCAAAGCAAATATTTTATTAGGTAATAAAAAAGCAACAGATAATGAAATAATATCAGCTTGTAAACAATCGGGGCTTTGGGCGCTAATTGAAGAACTACCAAATGGACTTGATACCATCATCGGTACGCAAGGAATTGGTCTTTCGGGAGGGCAAAAGCAACGAATAGCGATAGCTAGAATTTATCTCAAAAATCCGAAGATTATAATTTTTGATGAAGCGACATCGTCTCTTGATAGTGAAACCGAGGAGATGGTTCATGATGCATGGAAAAGCGTTTTGGAGGGCAGAACATCAATAGTTATTGCCCATCGTCAAAGTTCAGTTATGTTGTGTGACAAAGCTGGTATATTAGAAGCTGGAAAAATTATTGAAACTGGAAAACCAGTAGATATGGTTAATGGTAGCGAGGCTTTTAAAACGCTCTTTGGTGTGAGGGAGATAGATTAGCATGTTTAAAAAGATTAAATATCGCCTAAAAATTTTAAAGAGGCTTAGACCATTCACAAAAGGGGTAAAACGTTTTTTCATCCTTAATTTTATCCTTAGCATTATTTTAATGGTATTAGGATTTGTAAATCCACTATTTTACAAGATTTTTATTGATGATGTGATTTTAAACGGTCAATTTAATAAAATGTTTGTTGTGGCTGGAGGCTATCTTGGTATTTTTGGGATAAGTATATTAATAGAGTACTTAAAAAATTACGCAAATTATAAATTGGTTAATACAACGCTTTATCGTGTAAAACTAAAAATTTGGCAAGGCTTTTTAAAGTTACCTTTTGCCGTCTATGAGACTAGTGACATTGGTGACATGAAAATGCGATTGGACGATGATAGCAACCAAGTTGGTAATTTTGCAAGTTATCAGACTATTGATTACCTGATTTCGTACGTAACGTTAGTGATTAGTTTGGTATTGCTCTTTATTATAGACTGGCGGTTAGCATTGTTTTCTGTAATTACTATTCCCCTTACTTTTTGGGTTGATCATCTTTTAAGCAAACGAGAGAGCAACCTAAACAATTCAAACAGAGAAAACGATCAAAAGATGTCGACATGGCTTCATTCATCCGTGCAAGGATGGCGTGAAATAAGAACACTTAATCTGGAAAAATCTCAAGAACGACAGTTTGTACGTTTTCTACATAATTTTGCTTTATACTTTGGAAAATGGATAAATTACTGGACTGCCCGAGTTTTGGTGATACCCAAGATTAAAGATGAATTTCTTATGCAGTTTGGATTATACTTTGTTGGTGGTTTGCTGATTATGAATGGCGAATTAAAAATCAGCAATCTACTTCTCTTTGCGATGTATTATGGTGTGTTATCAAATGCTGTTCAAACAGTTTCTAGCACGGATGCGGAGTTGCAGTCGAGTGAGCCTTACGTAAACCGACTACTTGAATCTATAAATAAAGAGGATTGTTCTGCTGAGCGTGGGATTATTCCGGATGACACGAATGTCATTGAATTAAAGGACGTTTCATTTACGTATCATAATAATGAAAAGGAAATAGTCAGTGGTCTTAATTTACGAATTGGTAAAGGTGAGCATGTAGCCATTACTGGAAAAAGTGGCGGTGGAAAAACGACGCTATTAAAACTTATTACAGGTATGGTTGAACCAACTAGCGGAGCAGTGTATTTTTCAGGCATATCTTTGCGTGATATTAATCTCGAGGTGATGCATAGTCGTATTGGGTTTATAATGCAAGAAAATGTTTTATTTAATACAACCATCAGAGAAAACCTTCTTTATGGTAAGGAAAATGCAAGCGAATTAGAATTACGAGATGCTTGCGAGCGGGCATGTATTTTATCGCTGATAGAGGGTTTGCCGGATGGTTTTGAAAGTATAATTGGTGAACGTGGTATCAAGCTTTCGGGTGGAGAACGCCAAAGGATTGTGCTTGCAAGACTTTTTCTACGAAATGTTGATATATTCATTTTTGATGAAGCGACTAGTGCATTAGATCAGTATAGCGAAAATATCATATATGATACAATAAAAAAAGTCACCAAAGACAAAACTATTATTATAGTGTCGCACCGAGAATCATCAATTGAATTATGTGATAGGCAAATAAAAATGTAGAATGAAACATACAAG
>JGI994J12354_10001146_pt1 | contig 26884 bp, 26 predicted proteins | sample IntmicLarv3ML3BL_FD_12354 | JGI IMG/M metagenome (IMG submission 12354)
TGAGAAAGGCTATCTTGTTACGATGCCAGTTGATCCTTACGGCGGAGAATTTTATCTGGAACAGGACGGCAGAGTGGCTACCACCAGCAAATTTGCCCCCATGCAAGATAAAAAAAATAGAACCAATAAGAGCGGGGAATCCGATGAACGCCATTGAAACACAGGGTCTGTGTAAACAGTTCAGGGGTAAGAGGATGGCTAGGGTTGACGCCCTGAAAAGTCTTGATTTGTGCGTTGGTCAGGGAGAGGTTTTCGGGTTTCTAGGGCCGAACGGCGCGGGCAAAAGCACTACTATAAAACTTGCGATGGGACTTTTGCGGCCGACTTCGGGTATGGCTAGCGTCATGGGGGTGAGCGCCGCGCAACCCGAATCACGCCGCAGAGTCGGATATCTCCCTGAAAATCCAGCGTTTTACGATTACTTAAGCGCCGAGGAGTATCTGCTTTTTGTCGCGTCGCAGTTTGGTATGGGTAGAGAACTTATAAAAAGCCGCTCCGAAGAAACCTTGAAACTTCTTGGCCTGTGGGATGCGCGCAAGCGTCCTATGCGCGGTTACAGCAAGGGAATGATCCAGCGTGTGGGCGTAGCCCAGACTCTTGTTCACGACCCGGACGTGTATATTTTGGACGAGCCTATGAGCGGCTTGGATCCCATTGGGCGAGCGCTTGTAAAGGATATTATTCTAGACTTGAAAAAACGAGGCAAATGCGTATTTTTCAGCACTCATATCACCGATGATGTGGAGAAAGTCTGCGACCGTGTGGGCGTTATAGTAAAGGGAACGCTGGTTGTGGTTGACAGCGTGGAAAATATTCTGCGCAGCGGAGTGGAGGGATATCTCGTACATCTTAAAGCTCCGGAAGGCGATCCGGTCGTTTTTGCTGGCGTTCAGGCAGTTCGCCGAACCGGACCAATCGCGGAGTATTATGTGCCGCGCGAGCTGTTTAATAAGTTTATGGGAGAGATAAACCGCATGGAACAGGAAGTTGTTCTGGTGGAGACAAAACGAAGGGATCTTGAGAATTTCTTCCTCTCTATAGTAAACGACAATTCTTGATCTTAGCCCGGTGAATTTAGATTGTGGAGAATCAAGGCGTGGAAGACTAGCAAAGGTTTTAAAGAGAGAATCAGTCGAGACGTACGTTTTTTGAGTTTTGATTAGGTTCTGAAAGATGTAAAAACTATCTGGTTGATTTTGGCGCGGAAAACAACGAAGAAAAAATATATGTGTTATGCACGGGGCGCGGGATCGTTGATGATCCTACGCCCCGTATGTTTTTATTCTTCATAGCGCGGGAACAGCGCGGGAGCTTTGGTAATGACAGCTCCTTCTTTTAAACCGCCCCACTTAAGTGATTCTGACGACAGTTCTTCGGCCCAGCCAAGCGACGATAGGGCTTTTTCAGCTGTTGCGGGTATAAACGCCGACAACAGGGAATGAACGATCCGCTGGGTTTCCAGCAGTGTGTACATGACAGTTCCCAATCTGCTTTTTAGAGCCGGGTCTTTGGCCAGAACCCAAGGAGCGCTGTCATCAATGTATTTATTGCACGACGATATAACATCCCAGATAGCTTGAAGAGCCTTCCCAAAGGCGAGCTCATCCATATGTTGTCCAACTGCGGAGACCATGGAGCAAGTTTTATCGCGCAACGCCTGGTCAGCTTCGGTGATATCAATCGCGTCGGGTAAAATCCCATTGAAATATTTCACCACCATAGCGGTGGAGCGCGAGAGCAGATTGCCAAGATCGTTGGCCAGATCGGAATTAAGGCGATTGATCACAGCTGCGTGGGAAAAATCTCCGTCTAGGCCGAAGGGGACCTCGCGCATAAGGAAATATCTGACCACGTCTACGCCAAATTTGTCTATCAACATGTTGGGCTCAACCACGTTGCGCAGGCTTTTGCTCATCTTCTGTCCCTCAACCGTCCACCAGCCATGGGAGAATATTTTTTTAGGAAGGGGAAGTCCCGCCGCCATTAAGAACGTAGGCCAATATACGGCGTGGAAACGGAGAATGTCTTTGCCGATCAGATGCGTGTTTGCCGGCCAGAACGTGCGGTATTCGTCGGTGTCTTCGGGGTAGCCCAAGGCGGTCATGTAGTTGGTCAGAGCGTCGAACCAGACGTAGATCACGTGGTTATTGTTGCCTGGCGTCGGGATGCCCCAATTGAAGGTAGTGCGTGACACAGAAAGGTCGCGCAAGCCTTCTTTTACAAAGGAAATAATTTCATTGCGTTTTGTTTTGGGCTGAATGAAATCTGGATTGGCTTCTATGTGCGCCAAAAGCTTGTCCTGATATTTGCTCATGCGGAAAAAGTAGGATTCCTCTTTCAGCTTTTCTACGGGGCGGTTGCAGTCCGGACAGCGGTCTTCGTTGATCTGATTTTCGGTCCAAAATGTCTCGCACGGGGTGCAGTACCAGTCTTCGTATTCTCCCAGGTAAATGTCGCCTTTATCCACAAGCTCTTTAAAAATATGGGCAACGCCTTTTTTGTGGCGTTCTTGGGTGGTGCGTATGAAGTCGTTGTTAGAAATCCCAAGACGCTCCCACAGCGCTTGGTAGCGTTTGACTACTCGGTCGGCTAATTCCAATGGCGTTTCGCCGGCGGCAATGGCCGCTTTTTCCACTTTTTGTCCATGTTCATCCGTTCCGGTTAAAAAATAGACATTGAAACCTGTCAAGCGTTTGTAGCGAGCGAGCGTATCCGCGGCGATGGTAGTATAGGCATGTCCGATGTGCGGTACGTCGTTTACGTAAAATATTGGAGTGGTGATATAAAAAGAAGGTTTCATGGGATACTCCCGAAAAGGATAATCATTGCTTTGTTATAAAAAATATCAGGTCATCTAGATCAGAGGTTTAAGGCGTTTACTTTGTTATGTCCTGATTTTCTCCGGGCGAAATCGCGTTCGCGGTTTTTCCATGTCCGGAATTGCGGCTGCGGTGTTTTTTACGCGGAGACGCTTGAACTTCATCGCGAGAGCGAAGTTTTTCATTGTTCCGGCAGGTTCCGGCGTCGGAATCCGTCTCTGGTTTGGCAGCGTTCGGAATCTCGTTCGGATTTTTTATGGGCGCGGCGGTTTCACCCGTCAGCTGTTCCAAGGTGATAGTTATCAGTTTGCCGTCGTCAAGTTTCAGAGTAATAGCTCCCGTAAGAAGGTTCAGTTTCTCAACAAGGCCGGAGCAAGACCTCGTAGTTATATGTTTTCCGCATTTTGGAAAATTTTTCCTAAGGCCGCAGTAGGTTTTGTATTCGTAATCAAGACAACACAGCAGCCGACCGCATTGACCTGAAATCTTACCAGGATTAAGAGCGAGATTTTGCTCTTTGGCCATCTTTACGGAAACTGGTTGAAAATCCCGTAGCCATGAGCAGCAACAGAGCTCACGACCGCAGATGCCGATCCCTCCGATCATTTTGGATTCATCGCGAACTCCGATCTGTCGCATCTCAATGCGGGTGTGGAACATGTGAGCCAGATCTTTGACCAGAATGCGGAAGTCAACCCGTCCGTCGGCAGTGAAATAGAAAACCGCTTTGCTGCTGTCAAAAAGATACTCAACCCGGATCAGCTTCATCTGCATGCTGCGTTCCACTATCCGTTTGTTACAGAAATCGAAAGCCTGTTTCTCTTTGGCGGCGTTACGCTTTAGAGTTTCAAAATCATCTTCAGTGGCTGCGCGCATAACCTGGGTAAGGGCGGGCAGAGTGTCTTCTTCACTGCGTTCAGTTGGTGCGTGAACCACCGAAGCGAGCTCAACCCCTCGTTCGGTCTCCACCAAAACTCTGTCATGAGGGGCCAGATCAAGATGCCCGGCGTCAAACTCGTATGTTTTTCCAACAGCGTTGAATTGTAGGGTCACTATGCGTGGCAACTATATTCTCCCTGGCCGCGATTGCTGAAAATCTGTATGAAAAGCGGATTCTCGTCAGCCGGTAAGATTTCCGGCTGTTTTAATAAAAAGATTATCAAGCGCCAGTTTAGCGTTGGCGTTGCGTTTAACTGTCCGGTAAGTCTCCATGGCGTCCTCGGCCAACTGTATCGTCCCTTTGAGTTTCAGGCGTGCGCTCAAAAGCTCCAGCTCCGGGCGTATGGCTGTGTCAATACGATCTCCGTTCCCCACGGCCAGATGAATCATATCGCGCGCGAAAGAAAGAAGCATGTCGAGCGATTCCAAAGTTTCGTCCCTGCCGTTGCTCAGGTCCTCCGAAGCGTCAAATACGGTGGCGACACGGTCGATAGAAAGGGCTGAGAGGCGCTTCAACAATTTTTCTCTACGAAGCGTTAAAGCCCCGTTATCTAGTTCAATTGCTCGACTTACACTGCCGTTCGACAGAGGAGCCAGCAAGGCCGCGTTTTCCGGGGACATGCCGTTGCGTTCAAGCAGAACTCTGACATGTTCTTGGGCTAGCGGTGCGAAACGTATTATCCGACAGCGCGACCGTATGGTAGGCAACAGCGAATCGGCATTTTCCGTAATTAGAATTATGATCGCGTTTCCTGGAGGTTCTTCCAGGGTTTTGAGAAACGAGTTGGCCGAGTTTGTGTTCATTCTGTCAGAGGGATCAATAATACAGGCGGAAAGTTGCGCTTCATAAGGACGCATGGCGAGAAGCCGCTGCGCGTCCCTTAATTGCTGTATGGTTATGTCCCGTTTGCCCGGCGCTGGCTCGACCATGTGAATGTCGGGATGATTATAGGCGGCCACTTTACGGCAGGAAACGCAGGTTCCGCAAGAGTCGCTGTCCGCCGCGGTGCAAAACAGCCCCTGAATCAGCGAAAACGCCGTTTTCTTTCTGCCGCATCCGGACGGCCCGTCGAAAATATATGCGTGCGCTGTTTTGCCTGACTTAAGAGAACGCCGCAATACGGAGATTATCCAATCGTGGCCTATAATATCAGAGAAAGGCATAATCTTTATTGTTCAAACGATGGCACAATACCTGGCTGATAATGGTTTCTGTGATCTCGTCCATGTCGCGGTCGCCGTCAATGACCAAAAAACGGTCCGGATCGTTCCGGGCAAGCTCCAGATATGTTTCGCGGACATTTTTGTGAAATTCGATGTCCTCGAGTTCAAAACGCTCTTCGCGCGGTCCTTGGCGCGACTCTGATCTTTGCCGCGCTCGTTTCAGTCCAAGAGAGACGTCGCAGTCTAAAAGGACGGTCAGATCTGGTTTGATCCCTCTGCAGGCTATAGAGTTAAGGTTTTTAACTATTTCTTGGTCAATACCTCGTCCCGCTCCTTGGTAGGCGATGGTCGCGTCGGAAAAACGGTCGCAGAGAACGATTTTGTTTTCCTTTAAAGCGGGAAGGATTGCATCGGAGACATGCTGAGCCCGCGCCGCCGAATACATGAAAATTTCCGTGAGATCAGATATGCCGCGGTTATTTGCGTCAAGTAGTATGGAGCGTATCATGTCCGCAATGGGACATCCTCCGGGTTCTCTCGTTAACAACACGGAATAGCCCAGTGATTCCAGATGCTCGGCGAGCCGCCGTATCTGGGTTGTTTTACCGCTTCCGTCCGTTCCCTCAAATGTTATAAAATATCCCATCTTCGTCCCCATTTTTATGAAATATTGAATTATAGGGTAAGGCGAAGTGAATTGGCAACTGATTTCCGGTTTGACTTCGGTTATGAAAGCTCAAACGAATTGCATTCCTCAGTCTGTTTTAGTATAGTGCTGGGGCTTTTTTGCAGTGAAAATTTTTTGTGGGGTGTGGGTGCCAAATACAATGAAAAAAATTCTTTCAGGAAACGAAGCCATCGCCCGCGGCGCATATGAGGCGGGTTGCGTGGTTGCCTGCGCGTATCCGGGGACGCCGTCCACCGAAATACTTGAGAACATGATTACGTATGGTGAGATTAATTCTTCGTGGGCCCCGAATGAAAAGGTGGCGCTGGAAGTTGTTATCGGAGCCTCTTTCGGAGGCGGTCGCGCTTTGGCGGCGATGAAACATGTGGGAGTCAACGTGGCGGCCGATCCGCTTATGACGTTGTCATACACAGGCGTTAACGGAGGGCTGGTGCTTGTGGAAGCGGACGATCCGGAATGTCATTCCTCGCAGAATGAGCAGGATAACCGACATTATGCCAGATTTGCCAAAATACCTATGCTAGAACCCTCTGATTCCCATGAATGCAAGGAGTTCACGCGTCTGGCTTTCCAGTTGTCGGAAGAGTATGACACGCCGGTTATTCTGCGGACCACGACCCGAATTTCTCACAGCAAATCTATTGTGGAGTTGGATGAGCGGATTACTGGCTTACCGTCTCCGAAACTTGTCAAAAACGCCGCTAAACAGGTTATGTTACCGGTCAACGCGCGGGTTCGTCATCATGTTGTGGAACAACGCAACGCTACTTTGTCAGAGCGGGCCGCAGGGATGGACATAAACCGGATGAAACTTAGGGACACCTCCATCGGCGTTATTACTTCCGGCGTCTGTTATCAATATGTGCGCGAGGTTTTGCCGGAGGCGTCCACCCTAAAGCTTGGTATGGTGTATCCTTTGCCTCATTCCCTGATTCGCGAGTTTGCTTCGAAAGTAGACCGACTTTTCGTCATTGAGGAACTAGACCCTTTCATAGAAGAGCAAGTCAAAATAATGGGGATTCAAGCGACCGGTAAGGATATAATCTCTGTTTGCGGCGAGCTTACTCCAGGCAGAATTCGCTCCGCCTTGGCCTCCGTCGGCGTTGTTTCCAGGCACGAGGCTTCTTTTGCGGCGGAGTCCGACGAAAAACTTCCGGCGCGGCCTCCCAATATGTGTCCCGGGTGTCCGCATCGCTCCGTCTTCTACGCGCTAAATCGTCTAAATGCGTATGTTTGCGGTGATATTGGCTGTTATACTCTGGGTTTCTTGCCGCCGCTTTCAGCCATGGACTCCTGTGTGTGTATGGGGGCTTCCATGGGTATGGCTGCGGGAGTGATGAAAGTTGTTTCCGAAGAAGAACAAAAACGGGTGGTTGCCGTAATCGGCGATTCGACCTTTCTTCACACAGGCGTCAATGGTTTGATGGATATGGTCTATAACCAGTCTACGGCCACGGTCATCATTCTGGATAACAGAATTACAGCCATGACCGGTCGCCAGGATAATCCTGCCTCCGGATATACCCTGATGAACGATTCCACCCATTGCGTGGATCTTCCGCTTCTCTGCCGCTCTTTGGGGATTGAGCGCGTTCGAACCATAAATCCTTATGATCTCGAACAGACCCGAGTCACGCTCCGGGAAGAAATGAACGTTCCTGAGCTCTCGGTTATTATCACCGACAAACCATGCGTTCTGGTTAAACGCAAAGGCGTTTTCATAAAAGGGGATGTTCTGGAGGCAGATCAAGAGAAATGCGCCGGGTGCCGCGCTTGTCTCAGCCTTGGCTGTCCGGCCATCGAATGGAGATTGGCTGACGACGAAAAAGGCAAGGCTTACATCAATCCTCTTTTGTGCGTTGGGTGTGATGTCTGCCGTCAATTATGCAAGTTTGACGCTATCGGGAGGATCAAATGAACGGAGATATCACTAATATCCTTCTGGTTGGAGTCGGCGGTCAAGGCATTTTGCTGGCTTCGGAAATTCTCTCCGAAGCGCTTATGCTTGTGGGCTATGATGTAAAGAAAAGCGAGATACACGGCATGTCGCAACGCGGCGGCAGCGTTGTTTCGCATGTTCGCTACGGCAGAGAAGTTTTTTCGCCAATTGTGCCTGAGGGAGAAGGCGATGTGTTGTTCGGCTTCGAGTTAATGGAGACCTGTCGATCTCTGCAATTATTGCGGCCAGGCGCCAAAGTAATCGCTAATAATCTTCGCATTTCGCCTCCTTCTGTCCTTGTGGGAAAAGAATCCTATCCGGATGGTTTGGAAAATATTATCAAGAAACGTTTTCCGGATTCCCTGCTGGTGGACGGACAAAAGCTCGCCAGTGACGCGGGTGACCCAAGAACCGCCAACACCGCCTTGCTCGGCGCAGTGTCGCGACGTCTTGATATTGCCGAAGAGGTTTGGTTTGACGCACTCCGCGCAATGGTTTCCGAGAAAGTTTTGGATGTCAACCTCAGGGCTTTCAAACTGGGACGCGAGTACGTCTCCTAACCTATGCGGATAGGCTTCGCTCCGTATTTTGCCGCTCTCTGGTCGTGAGTTACATTTGAAAAGACAGAAAACCGCTGATATTGCCAGTTTTCAGGTTTTCAGCCGTTGCTTCCTGATTTGTTAGGAGGAATATCAATGAAAGTTGAACAAATATCCATTTTTATCGAAAATAAATCGGGGCGGCTGGCGGAAATTACACGTATCCTCGGTGAAGCCGGTATAAATATTCGCGCCCTTTCTCTGGCCGACACATCAGATTTCGGTATCCTCAGGTTGATTGTCAATGATCCGGAAAAGGCTAATCTGGCTTTGAAAGAGAGAGGTTTTACGGTAAACAGGACGGAAGTGGTTGCCATTGAGGTTCCCGACCGACCGGGCGGTTTATCTTCCATTCTCCAGGAACTGGACAAGAGCGGTGTTAATGTTGAGTACATGTATGCGTTTGTTGAACATTCCGGCGGTAACGCCGTAGTTATTTTCCGCTTTGATGAAACGGAAAAGGCGGTTGTAGCGTTGTTGGATCTTGGTTTAAACATACTGACCGGCGACCGTCTGCATATTATGTAAAACAACCTGCCCCCGTTGCGACTGCACCTTGGAAACTCTACGCCCGCCCCGCCACGCTGTTTTGCCGCTATGCCACTGTTTCTTTTGAGCGTTTAAGCCTCGCCTTCTCCGCGCCTCGCTCCGGCCAGATTTTTTTGTCGTTACAGTATGGCGCTTTTGATGTTTATGTGTTCTTGTCAGTATCAACGCTGGGAATACTAGATGTCAATGCGGCGTTGCCAAAATCGATTACTTATCTGCCGGTAAAGCGTTTGTGAGATCAGGAAGGAAATACAATGACACGCGATGAAGCGCGAAAAAAGATCATTTTTGCTCTTGATGTAAACAGCATTGACGAAATTGACCGTTTTGCCGCTATGCTTAGGGGTAGAGTGGGGATGTTCAAGATTGGCAAAGAAGTCTTCACCGCATGCGGGCGGGAGGCGATCGCATCTGTTCAACGGCATGGCGGCGACGTTTTTCTTGATCTCAAATATCACGACATTCCCAATACAGTCGCAAAAGCGATGATTGAAGCGTCCCGCTTGGGTGTTCGACTTGTCAATCTGCATGCGCTTGGCGGTTTTGAAATGATGAAAATCGCCGTAGAATCTGTGTCCGCCGAATACGGAACCTCTCGTCCCCGTATGCTGGCGGTTACCGTTTTAACGTCTTCCACCCGTGAGACATTGCGCCGAGTGGGAATTGAACACTCGGTTGAAGATATGGTGCTCCGCCTAGCGACGCTGGCCCAAGAAGCCGGGATGGACGGCGTTGTGGCTTCTCCGCGTGAAATTGAGCTGATTCGCGGCTCTTGCGGTTCGGATTTTATGATAGTCACTCCGGGCGTGCGCCCCGCTTTTGCTAAAGCTGACGACCAGAAACGGATCATGACTCCAGGCGAGGCGGTAAGATCCGGAGCTGATTATCTGGTGATTGGTCGCCCAATTTCCAAGGCGGACGACCCAGTTGCCGCCGTAGAAATGATAGCGAATGAAATCATGGGTGAATGTGCATGAAAGACGAATTGATTTTTGGCGTCAATCCGGTGCGCGAAGCGCTCTTAGGAACGCGCGTAGTTTATGAGCTGTATACGCAATCGACCGCATCGGATCATCGTCTGGAAAAAATACTAGAACAGGCCGCGCAAAGGAAAGTCAGGGTTATTACGCGCGAACGCGGAGATCTTACCCGGATGTGCGGTTCGTCTCACCATCAGGGAGTGGCGCTCAGGGTTGCGTCATTTCCGTATGCTGATTTTGACAATCTTATGAGTTCTTCCAAAAGCGCCGGTTTTTTGCTTGTCCTGGATGGAGTGCAGGATCCGCATAATTTAGGCGCACTTATTCGTACGGCGGCTTGTTCCGGAGCGGATGGAGTCATAATTCCGCAGGATCGCGCCTGCGGGGTTACCCCGGCGGTGGAAAAAGCTTCGGCCGGCGCGGTTGGTACGACCCCTGTGGCCCGAGTCGTTAACGTCGTCCAGGCAATAGCAAAAATGAAAGAGTCTGGTTATTGGATATATGGTTTGGACGGCGGGGCGCAAACTTCTCTGTATTCGGTTGATTTTTCCGGAAATGTCGCTTTGGTTATTGGCGGAGAAGGCGCGGGAATCAGACCGTTGGTACGCAAACAATGTGATTTTCTGATCTCTATTCCCCGTTTTGGCGGAGTCGCCTCTCTGAACGCTTCGGTCGCTGGCGGAATTGCTCTGTATGAGGTGGCGAAGAAGTTGCGGCTGTAGTTTCTTTTATCTAGTTTTTGTTGTCCAGTAGCTTGAAATATTCATTACGACAGAAGTTTTCCACATTGATCATGCCGCGGAAGGCCTCGGCGAAATCACTCCCGCCAATACTGAAAACGCCATGCCCGTAAACAATGGCCTGTCCGGTTTTGCCAATAACGGGCGAAACGTTTTTTGCGAGCCCGCCGGCCCCGATTTCTCCGGCTACAACGGGCGTGTTCCCCAGAAATCTAATTTTTGGGCAATCCTTCCAGCAGTCAGAGATAGCGCAACTCTCCCGTTCTCCGCACAGCATGCTCATGACAACCGCAAAGCGCGGATGTCCGTGAAGAATGGCGCGGCAGCCGGTTTTTTCTATTATGGCGCGATGCGCGGCAAGCTCGCTTGACGCCGTAATTCCCACTGTGGAACTGTCGTCAAAGGGAACCGGATCAATGCATCCGCTCAAGTTGTCCAAGCTTGAAGCAGTTTGAGAAATGTAAAGCAGATTACCGCAGGCGTAGGAAATATTGCCAAAAAAGGAGTCAACCAGACCGCGCCGCTCAACGTAGCGACCAACGCGGATAACCTCGTCAAGAATATCTTCTTTAGTTTTAATTGGACCTTTTCTGAATTCGAGTCCCTCTGATGTCAAAGGGCGCAGCCAATCATTCCGAAAGCTAATGAAAGCGTCGGCTTCGCCTGACAGCGTAAATCCCTCGTTCAGAATGTCCGAGAGATATTTAACGAACGTAGAGTGAAAAACGGATGACCAGTTGATATACGCCTGTTCAACGGTTAGAGTCCCGGCGGCGATGATGCCGATCCCCTCGGCTATTACTCCTCTGCGGCCAGCCAGTCGCGCCGATATTGCGCGCGCCGGGTTATTTTCCAGTTCTTTTTTTCTGATGATTGGAATGTCGTGCAGAAAGGTCCGAGATTCGGTGTCTCGCGGGGTAATTTTGCATTCATGATCCCGTGCGCGTTGTAGAAGATAATCGGCAAAGGGGAGGGCGGGTTTTGCCACAACTACCGCAAAACAACCCAGCGATTTAAGCGTCTCTTTGGCTATATGGGAAAAGAGGGGTTCTCCGGAGAACACCACTACATCGTCTTGCGCCGCGATAGCTTGGTTATCTGGACAGGACGAACGGTCTTCGGTCAGTTTTGAGAGATATTTTTCAATTTGGTCGAGCATCAGCGAATTGCTGGAGGTATGTTGGTAAACAGGATTGATCCGTCGGCCAGTATCTCTTTTCTGATGCGGGGCGATACCTTGACTTGGGCGTAGCGGGACAGAGGAACGCTCCCGCCGTTTTCCGGCATGAACATCGCGGTGATGTTTTCGCCTCCCCGCCAAGCTTCAAAGTGTAAATGAGGGCCCGTGGAACGCCCTGTATTGCCGGAAAGAGCTATAATCGTTGTTGTGTCAACGGTTTGTCCCTCGATAGCCAGCAGGCTACCGTTATGGGCGTAAAGCGAAACCAGCCCGTTTTTATGCTCGATTATAACCGTATTTCCGTATCCAGATCTCTGACCACTGTACGAGACTACGCCGGGCGCAATCGGAGTGATCGGGGTTCCCTCTTTGAGGGCAATGTCGATTCCGTTGTGATGGCGAGGAACTCTGTCAATCGGGTCAATACGCATCCCAAAACCCGATGAGATTACTCCGCCCACTGGCGGAAGCTTTGGGATAAAAGAAGTATTGTCGGTTGTTTCTTGATGATTGGCGGCGGTTGTTTGCTCCGTTTTGGATGCGGCGTTATCTGACGATGCGCTCTTAGGTTGTTCATTTTTGCTATTTTCTTTGCGCGCGGCGTTTTTTTTGGTCGTTTCTTTTTCAATGAGTCGCGCGTTGCTGTTAAGCGGAACGTCAGTGAATGTTTCAACTCCTTCGGAGCCTACGAAATAGTAAATATCCGCATATGCGACTGGAGCGAGAGCTACGGAGGCTAGAATCGATATAAAAATGGAGAGAGATACGATTATTACATTGATATAGCAGTTAACTCTGGCCCGCGCCCGATTTAATATTAGCTTGTGAGCAGAGCTTATTTCTGATAAGAGAACCGTCATCTTGTTAGCCAATATAGATAGATAGTCAGCATGTTTTTGCGCGTGTAAAACTCCTGAGGTTTTTGTAATGCATCAATATTACGACGAAATTATTCGAGGTACTAAAAGAGAAGACGCGTTAGTCATTATCCAAAGCCTTAAAGAAAGTATCGGTAAAAGTTTTCCTTTCTTGAACTATTTCCAAGAAATCCCGGTATCTTACGCCGCAAAACTGTTGAACGTGGAAAACGAAATGGCCGAATTTGAAGTTCATGAGTATCAGGCCAAAGTGATCGGCGTCGAGAGAAAAGCGTTGATTTTTTCCCAACGTTCCAGCGCTTTACAGGACGACGTATGCGCCGAAGCTTTTTATGTCAGCAGCGAAAAAAAGAGAGTGATTCTCTGTAATTTTTCCTATGCTAGGATATGGTCAAACCAACGCCGCTTCGTCAGGGTAAGACTTGAAAAAAGTATATCCGCCGGTGTAATACTGGATACCGGCGTACTACAAGGCAACGTTATTGATATTTCTCTGGGCGGAGCCGCGATAACGTTCATGTCTAAGGAAAATCTGGTTCCCGGCAGCGATCTAAATCTCTTTCTGAAGCTTCCCGATATTTCAAACGGATTGGTTATTGAAGTTCCTATGACGGCGTCGGTTGTGCGAGTACAAGGGGAAGAACCTCCTTATCTCTGCATTTTAGAGTTCCATCAGGAAAAACACTCACAACGCCAAATAGCCTATTTTGCCAACCGGCGTCAAGTTGAAATTATTAAAGAATTAAAAGAGTTTAAAAATTTGGCAAATTTTTCTATTTCCCCTACACAGTAAAACCTATGCGCAATAATAAGGCATAATGACTNTTTTGGCGCCTTATTATTGTGCGGAAACCTTCCTTGAAGCGCTGTGGATAATCGAGTCAAGTCTGTAACGCAGTAATTTTTTTGATAATTCAGCGCCCCGCTTTTTGGGCAGATAAATTGCTTAATTCATTCGTGAGTTCACATTTTTGCTCCTTGCAATTTGTTTTTTCATCCTCTTATAATCTGGGCGACGAATTGATAAGAATAAGACTGTAACTATGAAACAAGGGAGGGCCTTCATTTGAAGAAAATCGAAGCCATTATCAAGCCGTTTAAGTTGGATGAGGTTAAGGAAGCTCTGAACGAAATTGGTATTCAGGGGATTACGGTCAGCGAGGTTAAAGGGTTTGGTCGCCAAAAGGGGCACACGGAATTATATCGCGGCGCTGAATATGTAGTTGATTTTATTCCCAAAATAAAGCTTGAAATAGTTGCTTCCGATAGTCTAGTGCCCAAGATACTCGATACGATTGAAAATACAGCAAAAACGGGGCGCATAGGCGACGGGAAAATATTTGTGCTTCCAGTCGAAACAGTAGTAAGGATTAGAACCGGCGAAGTCGGAGAGGATGCCATTTAAAGTAGTTGACCTCAAATCTCCCGAAAGGAAAAGTTGATGAATCCGAAACAGGTGGTAGAGNTTGCCAAAGAAAACGGCGCGTTGATGGTTGATTTTAAGTTTATTGACTTTATTGGTGTCTGGCAGCATTTCTCTGTGCCTATAAGCGAATTTGACGAAGATGTTTTTGAGGAAGGTCTTGGTTTTGATGGTTCCTCTATGCGCGGTTGGCAGCCTATTAACGCTTCGGATATGATTGTCCTTCCTGATCCGGATACGGTTAAGATTGATCCGTTCGTCGCTGTTCCTACCATATCTTTGATCTGTAATGTTTTTGACCCGATTACAAAAGAGCCTTATAGCCGCGACCCTCGCAATATCACTAAAAAAGCCGAGGCTTATCTGAAAGCGTCTGGTATCGGCGATATTGCCTATTTTGGCCCGGAACCGGAGTTTTTCATTTTTGACGATATCCGTTATTCTTCAAGCCCCAACCAATCTTTCTATGCCATTGATTCCGTTGAAGGCGCTTGGAATAGCGGCCGCGAAGAGTTTCCCAATTTAGGCTACAAGCCTCACTACAAGGAAGCTTATTTTCCTGTTTCTCCTAAAGATTCTCAGAACGATCTCCGTAATGAAATGGTCGCGGAACTCCAGAAAGTCGGTATCCGCGTTGAATGTCAGCATCACGAAGTCGCCACTGGCGGTCAGGCCGAAATTGACATACGCTTTTCTCCGTTGCTCGAAATGGCCGACCAGCTGCAATGGTTCAAATATGTTATTAAAAACGTAGCTGCTCGTAACGGAAAAACCGTGACCTTCATGCCAAAACCACTGTACGGTGATAACGGATCCGGCATGCATACGCACATGTCCATTTGGAAAGACGGAGTTAACCTTTTCGCCGGAGACAAATACGGCGGCGTGTCTCAGATGGCTCTTTGGTATATTGGCGGCATTATCAAGCACGCCAAAGCTCTCAGCGCTTTCGGTAACCCGACCACCAACTCTTATAAACGTTTGGTTCCCGGTTTCGAAGCTCCCGTAAATATGGCGTATTCCAGCAGCAACCGCTCCGCAGCGTTGCGTATCCCCATGTTCTCCACCAATCCCAAGTCCAAGCGCATTGAATACCGTACGCCTGACCCTTCCTGTAACGGCTATCTAGCTTTTGCCGCTATGCTCATGGCGGGCCTTGACGGAATAGAGAATAAAATTGATCCGGGCCAGCCGCTGGACAAGGACATCTACGGCCTCTCTCCGGAGGAGTTGGCCAACGTTCCGTCAGCTCCCGCCAGCTTGGAAGAAGCCCTCAACTGCCTCAAGGAGGACTATGAATTCCTCTTAAAGGGCGATGTTTTCACGATGGATGTTATCGAAAAGTGGATCGAGAGCAAAACGGAAGCCGAAATTAATCCAGTTCGCATGCGCCCGGTTCCCATGGAGTTTCAACTGTATTTCGATGTTTAAAAATTTAGCGGAGGCCAATGGCGCAGAGATAAAAGGCGGGAACGATCCCGCCTTTTGTTTTTTTAGCAATCCCCCGTCAAAATTCCCGGCGATTCGGCGATCAGATTTTACATGACGATTCTACGGGAAAAAATTTCATATGGATGAAAGCGAGCTGAACGCGCAAAGCTTAAAGTGTGTAAAACACCGATTCAAGCGCTAAATTGACTTTGCGGGCACACTCTGCTAGCTTGACACTCCTTACTAAGAGTCATAGGATTTATAAAAATATGGATGATTTTCTGCTGAAAATTTCAATTATGCTCGTGCCGGGAATGTTTGCCATTACCTGTCATGAAGTTTCCCATGGTTACGTTGCCTGGCGTTTTGGCGATCCCACCGCGCGTATGTTAGGCAGGTTGACCCTGAATCCGCTTAAACATATCGACATCATCGGAGTTTTGATGATCTTCCTTATTGGTATTGGTTGGGCCAAGCCGGTGCCGGTTTTGTATGAGAATCTCCGCGACCCGAAAAAAGACATGGTCTGGATAGCGGCGGCGGGGCCAATCACAAATATACTTCTGGCGGTGCTCTCCGCGATTCTTCTGCGTGCTGTTTGTTTTCAGGATTTCTTCGCCTCCGACGCGTTTTTCATTGAACCCTTGGCTAAGATGCTTGCGTTTTCCGTGTATATCAATGTGTTGTTGGCGGTATTTAACATGATTCCGGTGCCTCCCTTGGATGGGGGAAGGGTTTTGACAGGTCTTTTGCCGTATCGTCAATCTGTCGCGTTGTCCAGAATAGAACCCTATGGGATGTTCATCATAATAGGCCTTGTTTTTTTTACGAATATTTTTTCCTACGTTATATCGCCAATTCTTAATGTTATCGTAAACCTTCTGGCCGGGCCTTATAGCGGGCTGGTTTTTGGCGGGACGGGATTTATGACGCCTTGACTTGGTCTGAGGGCCAATATCTCGAATTAAATCAGACAGCGGCAGAGCTGTTTTTTAGCAGAGGAGCTATAGAGTTATAATGAAACAACGGATTGTTAGCGGCATGAGGCCCACTGGACGTCTCCATATAGGTCATTTTCACGGGGTTTTGGAGAACTGGATACGAATTCAGGATCAGATGGAATGTTTTTTCTTTGTGGCCGATTGGCATTCGCTGACTACGGAATACGCCGATACCGACAAGATTGTCGGCAATATCCGAGAAATGGTTCTGGACTGGCTCGCCTTTGGCCTTGATCCGGAGAAGGCGATGGTTTTCCGTCAGAGTCTCGTGCCTCATCACGCCGAACTCAACCTTATCCTTTCCATGATTACTCCCATGTCGTGGCTTGAGCGCAATCCAACGTACAAAGAGATGCTCGACAACGCTGGTCAGCGCGATCTTTCCACCTTTGGTTTTCTTGGGTATCCGGTGCTAATGGCCGCTGATATTATTCTTTACAAAGCCACGCATGTGCCAGTGGGGCAGGATCAACTCCCCCATTTGGAGATCACGCGCGAAATAGCAAGGCGTTTTAATTATTTGTATGGACGCACTTTTCCCGAACCCGAAGCTCTTCTGACCGAGACCCCCAAACTTCCCGGTTTGGACGGGCGCAAAATGAGCAAATCGTACAACAACTCCATATATTTATCCGATTCAGCCGAAGAAACCGCGAAAAAGATCAAATCCATGGTGACAGATCCCGCCCGTATGCGCCGCAATGATCCTGGTGATCCGGACGTATGCGTCGCTTTTAATCTACATCGCGTATACACGCCGCAAGAGAAACGCGATGAAATAATTCCCGCGTGTCGTAACGCTTCCATTGGTTGCGTGGAGTGCAAAAAAATCCTTACGGAACATCTTAACAGCCGTTTAGCTCCGTATCGGGAAAAAAGGAACGAGTTAGCGGCGCGACCGGGTTTTGCGGAAGCCGTATTGCAAGATGGCAGTAAGCGGGCGGGCGCCATTTCCGGTTCTATTATGACGGAAGTCCGCGCGGCTCTCAAAATGTAGCGAGGCGGAAAACCTTGTGAATTCCCCGCAGGAAAAAAATCTTTCCCTTATTGATGGATTCCGTGAAACCTGTCATGTGCGTCTGGACACATTCGACGGCCCTCTGGATCTGCTTTTACACCTTATCAAAGAAAATAAACTCGATATTTACGATATTCCCATAGCCGATATCACCAGACAGTACCTTGACTATATAAGAGTAATGAAAGAGTTGAACCTTGACGTGGCTGGCGATTTTCTGCTCATGGCTTCCACTCTTTTGCAGATAAAATCTTCCATGCTTTTACCTGCCAATGATGAGAACCGAACGGAAGAAGAGGAAGAAGATCCGCGAGCCGAGTTAATACGTAGGCTTATGGAATACCAACAATACAAGGAAGTCGGAGCGTTAATGGGCGCGAGGGCTCTTGTTGGACGGGAAGTTTTTACTCGACCTTGCCCTGGTGCGGATTTGCCCGAGCCGGAGCAGGAAAACGACTTGTTGGAGCTTGGACTTTTTGATCTGGTTGACTCTTTCCGTTCGGCTCTGGCCCGTATTCCAGAGGAAAGTTTTCACGAAGTTGCGATGGCTGATACGCTGACCATAGCGGATAGCATTAACGAAATCCTGACGCTACTTAGGGAACGCGGTACGCTTGAATTTGACGAGCTTGTGGGAGAGGATGTTACGCGCGAAAGGATAATTGTTACTTTTCTGGCCCTGCTTGAATTATGTCGTCTGAAAATGATCCGTGTTTTTCAGAGCGTCAGTCAGGGGTCTCTTCGTCTTTATCCGGCTGTCGTTGAATGAACGGACGGCAGGGGAGATAACTCAATTTTTGTTGTGAGGGAGAGAGATTATGCTGAAAGAATTTAAAGAATTTGCGGTTCGAGGAAATGTTATTGATCTGGCGGTTGGTATTATCATCGGCGGCGCTTTCGGAAAGATTGTGGACTCAATGGTAAAAGATATAATCATGCCGCCAGTCGGTATGGTTATGGGCAAAGTTGATTTTTCCTCTCTGTTTGTAAATCTTTCCGGAACCAATTATAAGACCATTGCGCAGGCAAAGGAAGCCGGGGCGCCAACGCTGAACTATGGCATGTTTATCAACTCAATCGTAGATTTTGTGATTATGGCTTTTGTGATTTTTATCATGGTCAAACAGATAAACCGGTTGAGAAAAAGCGAGCCTGTCCCTGAACCCACTACCAAAGAATGTCCTTTTTGCAGATCCGCCATATCGCTTTTGGCAACCCGCTGTCCGCAATGTACTTCCACATTGTAAAGTAGTTTATTTAGGTTATTTGGGAAAAGGACTGATCCTATGAGCTTGTCCGCGATTATCGAAAGCGTGCTGTTCTGCTCTGATACGCCTCTCTCCGTAGATAGGCTGTGCGAACTTTTTCCGGAATACAAACGAGATGATATCAAGGCCGCTCTGGCCGACTTGACGGTGTTTCACGAGGATAGAGGCGGAGGCTTTCATCTGGTTAACGTCGCGGGAGGATGGCGTTTCAGAACCCGCCCGTCGTTGCAGCGTTTTGCTGCGCGCTGCGTCAAGACAAAAACTCCTAGGTTTTCCCCGTCAGCCTTGGAAACGCTTGCAATTGTCGCCTATCGTCAGCCGGCCACTCGCGCTGAAATCGAATATCTACGCGGTGTGGATTGCGGAGCTGTATTGAGGACGCTTTTGGAAAGAAAGCTTATTCGTATTATTGGGAAAAAGGATATTCCGGGCCGTCCGCTGATCTACGGGACGTCAAAGGAATTTCTTGAGGTTTTTGGCCTTAAGGATCTGAAGAGTCTTCCGACTCTGAAAGAAATACAGGCTCTGGATGACGCGCCGCGTTTTGAACGTCAGGAAGAATTACTGTTGGAAGAGGGGGAAAATTCCTCGACCGAGACCCAAACGGGGCTAGATTTTCAGGAATAATTTTTTGACTCGTTGTCTGTGAAATCTGAGAAGCATACGCTCGCTCGCGGGAGGTTGAATATGCTGCGCCAGCCGGTGGTTGCCGGGCAGTTTTATCCCGGCGGTAAACAAGCGTTGATTTCGGAACTTATGCGTTTGATTTTTAAGACGCAAAAGAAGAAAAAGGCTAAGGGCGTCATTGTTCCGCATGCCGGGTATGCGTATTCGGGCGGGATCACCGGCAATGTTTTCGGAAGAATAGATGTTCCGCGCGCCGCCCTAATTTTGGGCCCAAATCATCACGGACAGGGTAGTCCGCTGGCCCTGTTCCCAGAAGGAGAGTGGCTTACCCCCCTTGTAGCATCTCCCATTGATTCTGAGTTGAACGGGTTACTCATAAAGAAATGTCGCTATCTTAAGGAAGATAGTACTGCTCATCGTTTCGAACATTCCTTGGAAGTTATTCTCCCTTTTTTGCAGATTCTCAACCCGGAAATAACGTTCTCCGCTATTTGCCTGGGGCTTGATGATTTTGAAATACTTCGGGCAACGGGAGAAGGAATAGCGGCCGCTATCCGAGAGTCAAGCATGGATGTTTTGATTGTCGCCAGCTCAGATATGACTCATTACGAGCCGGATATATCCGTCCGAAGGAAAGATGATCTTGCTTTGAGCAGGATATTAGCCTTTGATCCCGAGGGGCTGCTTCAAGTTTGCCGAAGCGAGCGTATAAGTATGTGCGGAGCTGTGGCTGTGGCCGTCATGTTGGCGGCTCTACGAGAGCTCGGCGCTACGCGGGCTGAACTACTGTCGTACGGAACCAGCGGCGACATTACCGGCGATATTCGTCAGGTTGTGGGATATGCCGGGGTACTTATAGAATAACTAAGCTTGTTTTTATTCAACCATGAATTATTGACAGATCTTGAGATTGAGCGGTATATCAACTGTCAGTAAGTTTTTCCGCATAGAAATGTATGTTATGTCAATAACCCATTAAGGAGGAAATTGATGCTCGGGGAATACCAGCTCCGCGAGCGGGAACGCGCGCAATCAGGGCTTCCGCCCTTGCCGTTAACTCCAGCTCAGACGGATTCTCTCTGCGATTTGCTGACAAGGCCGCCCAAAGGTAAAGAGGGTTTGCTCCTTTCTCTTCTGCAGGAGCGCGTCTCCCCAGGCGTGGATCCTGCGGCTGCGGTTAAAGCGGCGTTTCTCAAAGATATTCTCTCGGGTGAAAAAAAAACACCCTTGATAACCCCAGTTGAAGCCGTCCGAATTCTTGGCGGTATGCTCGGCGGTTATAATGTGGCTCCTCTTGTGACCGCGCTTCGCAACCCCTTGCTGGCGGACGAGGCGGCAAAAGCTCTTGCTCATATCATCTTGGTCTATGACGCGTTTGATGATGTCGCGTCCTTGTGTCGCGAAGGAAATAAGGCGGCTTACAGGCTCATGTCGTCTTGGGCCGAAGCCGAGTGGTTTGTGTCCCGCAGCGGCGTTCCAGAAAAAATCAGGCTTAAGGTTTATAAAGTTGACGGTGAAATCAATACGGATGATTTTTCTCCGGCCTCCGCCGCATGGAGCCGTCCCGATATCCCCCAGCACGCCTTGGAGATGGGTAAAACCCGTTTTTCCAGCGGGGTAAAAACCATTGCCGCCTTTCTCCAGGAGGGTCACCGCGTAGCTTTCGCAGGAGATGTTATAGGAACCGGTTCATCGCGTAAATCGGCCTGCAACAGTCTGCTCTGGGCCATAGGCGATGATATTCCCGGCGTTCCGAACAAAAAAAGCGGAGGAGTGATCATCGGCGGTTCAGTTGCCCCGATTTTTTTCAACACGGCCAGAGATTCCGGAGCTCTGCCGCTTGAAGCTGACGTAACGGGGCTTAAAACCGGCGATGTCATCTTGGTAGATACTCTGCGCGGCCGCATTACCGATGAAAGCGGCGGTAAAGTTTTTTCAGATTTTTCGCTAAATCCAGTCACTCTTGCCGATGAATATCGCGCTGGCGGTCGTATCCGTTTGATCATCGGGCGGGTTTTGACAGGTAAGGCTCGCGCTTTTCTGGGGCTTCCGGAAGCTGATTTTTTTGCCCGTCCCGATAATCCGGCCGCCAAACCAAAACAGGGATATACGTTGGCTCAGAAAATGGTGGGTTTTGCCTGCGGTACGAAAGGTGCGCTCCCCGGAACATCCTGCGAACCCATTATGACAACAGTCGGAAGCCAGGATACGACCGGACCCATGACTGCGGATGAACTAAAGGAGTTGGCCTGTCTCAAGTTTCAGGCGCCCATGGTCATGCAGTCGTTCTGTCATACGGCTGCATATCCCAAACATGCGGATTTGAAAACGCAGCGGGAACTTTCGGGATTTATGGTCGATCGAGGCGGGGTTTCCCTGCGGTCTGGCGACGGCGTGATTCACTCGTGGCTTAATCGTCTGCTTTTGCCTGATACGGTGGGGACGGGCGGCGATTCCCATACTCGGTTTCCCATAGGGATTTCTTTTCCGGCCGGTTCCGGCCTCGTGGCTTTTGCCGCCGCCATGGGGACTATGCCGCTGGATATGCCCGAATCGGTTCTTGTGCGTTTTTCTGGAAAGCTGAATCCTGGCGTTACGTTGCGCGACGTTGTTAACGCAATACCGTACCAATCCATTAAACAGGGTTTTTTGACCGTTCCAAAACGGAACAAAATCAATGTGTTCAGCGGCCGTATTATGGAAATGGAGGGGCTTCCCGATCTTTCCGTTGAGCAGGCGTTTGAACTTACGAATTCGGCGGCGGAACGTTCCGCAGCCGCGGCGTGTATTCAGCTTTCCGAAAAATCCGTTTCTGATTTTCTCCGTTCAAACTTGAATCTGATGAAAAAAATGCTTGCGGAGGGTTATGGCAGCGGCGCCAGTCTTAAAAAACGAATCAGAGCCGTTGAACGATGGCTTAAAAAACCGAGACTTTTAGAGGCCGACAAAAACGCCGAGTACGCGGCTGTAGTGAATATTGATCTGGGCGCCATAACGGAACCTATTCTGGCGTGTCCAAACGATCCGGATGACGTTAGATTGCTTTCTGATGTGGCCGGAACTCCTGTTCAGGATGTTTTTATAGGTTCTTGTCTTACTAATATTGGTCATTTTCGCGCGGCGGCGGAGGTTTGGCGAGATCGGGACGTAAATAAGGATGTTCGGGTATGGATTTCTCCGCCAACTCGCATGGATCATCAACGCCTCAGAGAAGAGGGGTATTTCCCTGTTTTTTCCGAGTTTGGCGCCAGAATAGAAATTCCGGGCTGTTCTCTTTGTATGGGAAATCAGGCCAGGGTTCCGGATGGGGTTACGGTTTATTCGACCTCCACCCGTAATTTTGATAACAGAATGGGCAATGGANCAGCCGTATATCTCGGNTCGGCCGAACTTGGCGCGGTTGCGGCCATTTTGGGCAGACTTCCCGCTACGGACGAATACATGGCTGTATACCGAGAGAGAATNGCTCCGTTCACGGACAAAATCTATAACGAAGTAAAATTTGATTGATTATGTCGGGATACGCAGTTGAATATAAAAGTTAATCTGTAACTCTGCGATCAGAGTTATTTGTGATATGATTACAAAATCGTTTTTTCTGCCGGGTTTTCGATCTTTTGAACCTGATTGCGTCAAAAAAATAGCGGTATTCAGCCAGATCTTGTCAGGGGGGAAACCCCCGTGTTTTATCCGTATTTTCTTATCTGGAAAGGAGATTTGCCGTGCCGATTCGCTACATTGACCAGCTTAGCGATCTGAGAGACAGGAAGATGTTTATCAGGGTAGATTTCAACGTGCCCCAGGACTCCAAAGGAAATGTCACCGAAGATACGCGTATCAAAAGCGCATTGCCGACCATCAGATATGCTGTGGAACAAGGAGCCCGGGTAGTTCTGGCTTCGCATCTGGGTCGCCCCAAGGGAGAAAAAAACCCTAAATATAGCATGGCTCCGGCGGCTGCATGCCTGTCGGGATTACTCGGAAAGAAGGTAAAACTTGCGTCGGATTGTTTTGGCGACGAGGTTACCAAGGATATTGACGCGATGAAGCCGGGCGACATTTTAATGCTTGAAAATGTCCGTTTCTATCCGGGAGAAGAAAAAAACGATCCCCAATTTGCGGCTCATCTTGCAAATGGTTGCTGGATTTATGTTAACGATGCGTTTGCCGTATCTCACCGAGCGCATGCTTCTGTTGAGGCGATAACCAGAATTATTCCCACAGTCGCGGCTGGTTTTCTAATGAGAAACGAAATGACGTTTTTCGATAAGGCCATGCAGAATCCGGTGCGTCCTCTGGTTGCGATTCTTGGCGGCGCTAAAGTCTCCGGAAAACTCCATGTGCTGGAAAAACTGATGAACAAAGTCGACAAGGTTGTCATTGGCGGCGGGATGGCGTTCACTTTTCTAAAAGCCATGGGTTATTCCGTAGGAGCCTCAAAGGTTGAAGACGAGCTTCTTTCCACCGCCAGAAAAATTATGGACAAGGCAAGAAAGAAGGGAATCATGTTTTACCTTCCGGTTGACTGCGTCGTAGCCAACGCTTTCGAGCCCGGAGCCACAAATTTCATAACCACCGTTCAGGAAATACCGGAGGGTTGGCTTGGTCTGGACATCGGCCCGGCGTCAGCCACGCTTTTTGCCGAAACTCTGCGCGACGCGAAAACTGTCATATGGAACGGACCCATGGGAGTGTTTGAGATGGACGCTTTTGCTCGCGGAACCTTTGCGGTGGCCGAAGCGGTTGGCAGCGCTTTTGCCACAACCATCGTAGGCGGGGGCGATACGGACGCGGCGGTGCGCAAAGCGGGCGTGGAGAGCAAGATCAGTTATATGTCAACCGGCGGGGGCGCGTTTTTAGAGCTTCTGGAAGGCAAGGTTCTTCCCGGGGTCAAAGCGCTTGATGTAAAATCAAAAAAATAGGAGGATTTATGCGAACGCCATTGATTGCCGGAAACTGGAAATTATTCAAGACGATTACCGAGTCGCTGGCCATGGTGAATGAGCTTAAACCTCTTGTGGCAGATGTTAAAGACGTAGAAATTGTCATTGCTCCGGTGTTTACTTCTCTTGCTAGCGTTGCGGAGGCGGCAAAAGGTTCCGCTATCAAGGTTTCCGCTCAGGATTGTTTTTGGGAGGAGGAAGGCGCGTTTACCGGAGAGGTCTCTTCCAAGCTGCTGTTGGATGCGGGATGTAATTATGTCATCCTTGGGCATTCCGAGCGCCGCAGCTATTTTGGCGATACTGACGAAGTGGTGAACAAAAAGGCAAGAGCGTGCGTGTCAGCTGCTCTTAACGCTATTATATGCGTGGGAGAAACTCTGGAGGAGCGCGAAGAAAACGCCACGTTTACCGTTGTTGGAAAACAACTTGGAGAAGCTCTGGCGGGTTTTACCAGCTCCGATTTCGCGAAAATAATCATTGCTTACGAGCCTATCTGGGCGATCGGCACCGGAAAAACTGCCACGGCGGAACAGGCCCAGGAAGTTCATGAGTATATCCGCAGTTTTTTAACGATTCTTGTTGGCCGCGAAACGGCGAATTCAGTCAGGATTCTGTACGGAGGCAGCGTTAAACCGGAAAATATCAGCGGCCTCATGGAATGCCCGGATATAGACGGCGCGCTGGTTGGCGGAGCCAGTCTGAACCCCGCGTCTTTTGGTAGATTGGTTAATTTCGGGCGCCGAGATTGATATAGCGCGCACAGAAAATAACTTTCGATTATGATTATTGCCGGATGCGGCTATTTATGTTCAGAGGAGTTTAATTGCTTTACAATTTCATAATCCATGTGATAGAAAATTTTACTTGTCGGTAAGAGGGGATGATGATGTTGTTACTTTTTATAAAAATAGTACACATTGCGGCCTGCTTTTTTATGATTGCCGTGATTTTGCTGCAATCGGGAAAAGGCGCCGAGATGGGGGCTTCTTTCGGGACCGGCGGCAGTCAGTCGGTGTTTGGAGCCGGCGGCGGGACAACGTTTATTACAAAGCTGACGGTCTTCGTTGCCGTCACCTTCTTCTTGACGTCAATGCTAATGACGTATCTGTCCGGAACGCCTTCGTCATCTTCGATCATGTCCACGAGGGGAATTCCGGTAAACTCGGCTACGCAACCCGTCCAGAACGCTCCGGCCGCGCCAGCTTCTGCTCCGACTCATGAAGAACTGCCTGACGCGCTGGTTTCTCCTGAAGTACAACCGTAAAAGCAGAGTAAATTTCGCTTGTCATGATGTCGGCAACGATGCTATAAGATACGCCGGATTTCGGTTCGGAACATAATTTCGCGGTGGTGGCGGAATTGGTAGACGCACCAGCTTGAGGGGCTGGCGGGGGCAACCTCGTGATGGTTCAAATCCATTCCACCGCACCAATATAAAAAAGGCGCTCGTTATCAATACGGGCGCCTTTTCTTATTTGGGGTTAATGATGAATATTTCAGTAAAATATAAAAGAGTATAAATTGTGGTATTTACGTACTAAATAAATTCAATATATAGGTTATAATCGCTAAAATATGCAAACATATTACGAAAAACTTGCCGCCCATATGTTTCAAAGCAAATTCTGTAAAGGTCTAGCCTAGAATATAACGCCAGAAAGGTGGTATATTCTAGATATGACAAAGAAAAACAAGTATGTGAATCGTTCGAAAACTTCAGAAGCGAAATTCAGGCAAATTGTGAAGCTCTTTTGATTGGATTTAGATGCCAATCAAAATAGCCGAGTTGACTGGTCTGAGTCGGAATCCCATTAACCGTTATCTGAAAGGTATCCGCCAGAGCGTTGCCGCATATTGTGAACAGACATCGCCCACGAGCGGACAGATTGAAATAGATGAGAGTTTCTTTGATGGCCGTGGCGCTACCAGTGAAGCCATTGTCTTTGGTCTGTTTAAGCGAGACAGTAAAGTCTTTATAGAAACCGTGCCAGATTGTGCTTCTAAAGCGCTGCTTCTATGTAGACCACAGACAACAGGGAGAATTTGCAAACATAACAACGTACATCAATGGCATTGAGCGCTTTTGGGGCTTTTCGAAAACACGGCTGGCTAAGTTTCATGGGATACCGAAACCGCATTTCTATTTACACCTGAAAGAGTGCGAATTTAGGTTTAATCATCGCTCTGATGATATGTATCATTCTTTACTCAAAATCATCAGAAATCCCCCGATGTTCTAGTCTAGCCCCTACTTATTTTACCGTATACCACGGCAGCTATTTACGATAAGCTCTTAGGGAGAGTCTATCCGAGAATCCTTGCAGGAATCAGGTTGGATTGAAAAAACCATTCCTGGGAGGCCGACCAGCAGCCTCCAGAGGCGCTGAATGATGGTCAAATAAAAAGACTCTGCAAAAAAAGAAACCGAAAAACAAGATTTAAGTCATTTTAAGGGGCACCATCCCGAAAAAACGAAAAACCTATCGATAGCGCAAAACAGGACTAAATTTGCAAATCTCTGTGATTTGATTTGTCCCATCTTCCAGAGTCGTGATTTCATGGAGTTGCTCCATGCCCTCAGTATTCAAAGTTAAAAGGTAGTTTTTCCCTCGAACGGAAATAATCTGTTGCGATCCCCCCCAGCATGACATCCCGTAGCTATAGTGATCATCGGCACTGTTGTCCACCCTTCCCGTCG
>JGI994J12354_10001147_pt1 | contig 26876 bp, 27 predicted proteins | sample IntmicLarv3ML3BL_FD_12354 | JGI IMG/M metagenome (IMG submission 12354)
CAGAAAAGATTAGGTTACTTATCTCCAATAAATTATTTAAAAAAAACTAAAGAATTAGAAAAAAAATCAAGAAAAATTTGTCCAAAGTATTGACTTAAGTCCAAATAGAGTAAAACAAACTTCTTTCAGTATAATAAAAAAAGTCAAAGATAAAAAGCCAATAAGTGAAATCAAAAATTTGATTACTGAAAATCTTAATTGGTATAACAATTACACAGAATATTTGGACAGTGAGTATGTTTATTGGAGAACATGGCACAAGCCAGTATTACTGGCAATTGAGTATATGGAGTATGATTCCAAAGAATTTATTCCTTTGTCTACTAAGTTGCACACTGAACATATTTTGCCTTCTGGGTGGGATAATGAAGAACTTGATTGGAAAGATAAATTCAGTGAAGAATCTGCTGACAATCTTTTAAATAGTCTTGGTAATCTTACTCTTCTATCAGGAACCAAAAATATAAGAGCAAGCAACAGAAATTACTCAGATAAGAAAGAAATATACAAGGGAAATTCTGGGAAAGGTTTTGATGGAAAGACATCTTTTGAAATTACCAAAAGAATAATTGATGAATATCCTGTATGGGATGAAAATAGTATAAAAAAACGTCATGAATGGATGGTTGGCAGAATACAAGAAATATTTGATATAGGGACTGAATAGTATTTGGAGAGAAAATGGAAAATAATAAAAATGTAATTAACGAAGAAAATTTGAATAATCTACTGTAGGAACTTATTGATTTTGTCAATACAAAAAAAGAAAAAGATGAGAACACCACTAAAGGACTTTCAGAATTAAAATACAAAATATACGGTAATTCTAAAAAGGAATACTTGTATAAAGATTTTTTAATTAAAGGTTTTGTTGGGTTTGGAAATATATCTAAAGACATAGTTGGAATTGCATTCTTGCATGGTGAAAATAAACTCAATAATGGGATTTATATATGGTTTGAATACAATTATATAGAAGAATATGCTTCCATAAGATTAGGTAGTAGCTATCAAAATGCTTCTGTATTGTCTGATGAAGATAAAGCTAATTTTAACAAAGAATTTGAGACAAAATTGGTCATTTTGAAAAATAATTATTCATATCTAACTCAAACTATCAACACAGCATTGGATAAATATCTTAGGACATTTGTTGGAAATTAGGAAAAATTAATAATTTTTTAATAGACATATTTATTTTCAAATAATCAAAATTTTTAAAAAGCTTAGGAGAAAAATACTAGGCTTTTTATTTCATATTTTATAGACCCATCCTAACTAATTGCAATATTAATAAAAAAGTATAGTATAGTTAACTTAGTTTAAATTTATTATTATTCACAAAATAACAATAAACAATTACCACAGCAGAGAAAATATAAATTTCTATGTTTTTTGCTAAAATTTAAAAAATTATTAGGGAGCGATAAAATTTGGATGAATTATATGAAAACAAAAGATATTTAACAAATCAAGGGATTTACTGTATTGAAGGATTCTGGAATTGTGATGATAATGATGAGAAAATAGATGAAAAGTTTTCAGTTTTACCTATATTAGAATTACTGAAAAATAATACAGAATGTGAATTCATTTGTCATAGTGCGGCAACTAAAGAAGAATTTAAATTTCATTTGAAAAAATGGCTTAAAAAAGAGATTGGTGGAAAATATCCAATTCTCTATTTGGCATGTCATGGTGAAAATGGTCTTATTTATTTATATGGAAACACTAAAATTAGCTTAGATGAATTAGGAAGTATGTTGGAAGAAAAATGTGAGAATAAAATAATTTATTTTGGAACTTGTTCTACTTTGAAGGACGGAGTAATAGTCAGAGAATTTCTGAAAAAAACAAAGGCATTGGCAGTTGTGGGCTATGAAGGATATGTTGATTGGATACCTTCTGCTGCCTCTGATTTGTTAAATCTTGATGTTTTTCAATTTTTTCCACTAGATAAAAAAGGAATTAATAAAATTCAGGATAGAATAGAAAAACAATCTAAAAGTCTAAATAAAGAACTTGGTTTTGTGTTTTATAATTCAAATGATAGGAATAAGACCAAAAAAAATTGATAAAAAATCATAATCAAATTATTAACATTTCTGGAGAAAAACTACCAATAATTTGGCACACATGTCACCTTTTTTTTATCATTGTTGGTAACCAAACCAAAAATTTGTTAAAAGTACTCTTTATAGGACATAAAATATAGACGTGATATGATATAATTGTGGAGAAAACTCTATTAGAAAATTAAAAAGGGAGAAAATATTTATGACAGAAAAATTTATACCAGAAATAATGGTAATTGGCGTTGATAGCTTGGGGAATGTAGTAAATGATATGGAAAAATCTGATTTAGCAGAAGTAGAATTTTTTGCTGTTAGTACAGAGATTAAAAACTTGGAAAAATCTTCAACTACTGTAAAGATCCAATTGGGAGTTGACGAGGAATCCATCAAATGTGATGTAGAGAAGATACAAAACATATTAGATGGTGTAAACATGGTTTTTATAATCGCTCATCCAAAGGAGCTCATGAACAATCGTGTACTTAGAATTATTTCAGAAGTAACTATAAGGAAGAATATAATAACTGTTGCAATAGTCCCTAAAAGTCTTTCATACGAGAAACACTTAATGGATATCATTGATATTGATATTCAAAATTTGGAAAAAATGATGGATTCAGTTGTCGTTATAAAAGTTGACGAATCCCTTCATCCAGACAACATAGTGAAAAATCTATCTGGTGAAGAGATTGTTAACTACACATGTAGTGTTTTGAAAAAGTGTGTTAAAGGTATTTTGGATCTAACTATGAGAACTGGGCTAATCTCTCTTGATTTTGAAGATATCACTGCTATTTTAAAAAAATCTGGCTTAACCTTGTTTAGTTTTGCAGAAAGTGTTGGAGAAAATAGAGCCACCTGTGCGGTAGAACAACTAATAAAGTCCCCACTATTGGAGAGATCCATTTTTGGTGCTGGCAAAATATTAATTAATGTTGCTGGAGATGATAGTATAGAGCTTGATGAGGCTAGAAGTATTGCAGACATAATTACGAGCGCTTCTGGAAAAGGACCAGAAGAGATACTATTTGGTCTAACTATAGATGAAGATTTGGGAGATAAATTAGAAGTTTATCTATATGCCAATGGTTTTGACTCATGATTTTGGTTTTAGTGAATTACATTAAGAAAGAGTGGTTGTATAATATTGACCACTCTCTCATTGAAGTTAGTCTTCACAAACTTCTTCAAGGATAATTTTTTTATTAAACTTGCCTTTATCTAAGGATTTATTATTTTTAATTTTGGTAACTTCATCTTTATCAAATTCAAAAGCTACTAAGATAGAATCTATAACTTCTAAAATATCAGCTAATTCTTCTATGTTTTTTTCCAGTATAAATTCTTTGGCTTCTTCTAGTAATTTTTCCAATAATTTTTCTTTGTATTCTTCAGTATCTGCATAATGAAAAGAACAAGATTTATTATTTTTATGTATGACTTCCACAATGTTATCTCTAACTAATTTGTTAAAAACAGCAATTTTTTTCATCCTATACCCCAGTAAATATATTTTATAGATGCTCTAACATTCATCATCAACAATTTTTGGGTCTTTGATTATTATTGAATTCTCATTTGATCATTTATTTTACTAAACCCCAAAATTCATCATTGCACATTATTGCTTCCCCACACCATTTCAAAGCATATATTTGCGTCCCTGTGACCTTGCTCTTTTGCCATTAATAAATAATTGTAGGCAATAGAAAAATTTTCTAATTTAATATTTTGCATTCCCCAATGAAATTGGCATTCAGAACAGCCTTTATCTGCACCTAGTTTCAGATGTTCTTTAGCTAGTTTTTCTTTGCCTTCAGAAGAATATATTTGACTTAACATATAGTGAGCTTTATGAATCTCCAATCCAATAGCAAGCTTATAGTATTTTTCTGCCAAATCATATTTTTTATCTTTATCATAAAGAGTACCTAGCAAGTAAAAAGGCTCTGGCTCATCCATTTTTGATGCCACTATTAAAAGTTTTTCAGCAAGTTAAAACTCTGATGAAATAAGAGCGATTTTCCCCAAATATTTTATAGACCTTCTATCACCTTTCTTAGCAGCAAGTTCATGATATTTTTTGGACTTGGTATAGTCCCCTTCCTTAAAAAAAAGAAATCCTAAGTTATATGGAGCTTCTCCTACTCCATTATTGGCAGCCATGATCCAATATTTTTCAGCTAAGTCCACTTCGCTTTCCATTTCATAGATATACGCCAAATTATTTTGGGAAAAAGCATCTCCATTATCAGCAGCTAGTATATAGTATTTTTTAGCAATATCTATTTTTCCTTGATTAAAATACGCCATTCCCAGTACTGCTTGAAAATTTGAAATACCTTTGTCTGCATAGGGTTTCAAATATTTTTGGGCCAATCCATATTCATGATTATCTGCATAATATTTACCCACTAGAAAACTAGAGTTAATATCTCCTCTATTAGCCATTTTTATCAATATTTCCAATTCGAAAGAATTCATAACATACCTCGCATAAAACTATATATTAGAAATTATATAACAAAACTAGATTTTATCAAAGTTATTTTTAGTTTATCGCAAGATTAATTACTAGAACACATTTATATTTTAAAAATTGGGTCTATTTTTTAATGGATTTACTTTTTTTAGTGAATTTAAATTGCCTTGTTATCATTAAGTTTCTCTGATTAATTCTCTTATTGAATAGACTCAAATTCCTATAAAAAATTCTATACTTAATAAAAAAAATATGATATAATTTGAACAGTTATTCAAAAATATAAATCTTAAAGGGGAGAGATATGTTTTATGGAGGAAAAAAAGGTAGAAGAAAAAGTAGAGAATTCGGTTAAGAAGAAGTCCAAAGGCAAGTGGATTGTTTTGTTGTTGATTTTATTTGGAAATGTTGGATATTTTGGTAAGAAAATATTTGATGATTATGAAAATCAAAAGTTTTTCAAAGGAATTTACATCAATGGAATAGAGGTAGAAGGACTTACTGTAGCTCAAGTTGAAGAAAAAATTAAAGCAAAAGTAGAAAGCTACATGTTAGAATTGAAATTTAGAGAAAATGTAGTTGAGACTATTAATAGTCAAGAGCTTGGATACAGATATGTTTCAGACAATAATGTGGCTAAGATTCAAAGAGAACAAAAATGGTACAACTGGTTTCTAGGTGATAGGAATAAAGAAGAGTTTACAGTTGGCGAAGCTTTTTCTTATGATGAAGCAATGCTTGAAAAGGCTTTGTTATCACTTGATAATTTATTGGATGAAAATCAAGTAATACCTACGGATGCATATATTGACTTTGAAGAGGGTCAATTTGTTGTTATTCCAGAAGATGAAGGAAAAGAATTAGACAAGTTGGTAGTAAAAGAAACTTTGAAAAATGCTGTGGAAAGAGGAGCTAATGAAATAGATGTGGAAGAAATAGGTGCTTATAAAAGACCAGACATCTTTAGTACTTCTGAGGAGCTTGTCAGTGAAGTGGAAAACTTAAACAATGTAGTTAAAATTGCAATTACACTGGAATTACATGACAATAGTCTAGAAATTTTAGATGGAAAAGTGTTAAAAGATTGGCTAAGCACTGATGATGATGGTCAATATTATTTTGATATGGATGATTTGTCTTCAGAATTAAAAAAATATTTAGAATCACTGGCTGAAAGAATAGATACAGTGGGAAAGGACAGAATTTTTGAGAGCACTATGCAAGGAACTAAGACAGTAAAAGGTGGCGCTTATGGATATCAACTGAACCAAAAATCTGAGTTGGAACAGCTAAAGGACGACATAGTAAATCAAAGGGTAATTTCTAGAGAACCTATATATCAAGTAAGAGAGGTTTCCTCTGAAAATGATGGAATTGGAGATACTTATGTGGAAATAGATTTGACCAATCAAAAAGTTTGGTTTTACATAGAAGGGGAGCTTTATATGGAAAGTGCTTGCGTAAGCGGAACTTTTGTGGATCGTAGAAAAGTCACTCCTGAAGGGACTTATGCACTATATTATAAAGAAAGGAATAGAGTTCTAAGGGGGAGAAGACAAGCAGACGGAACCTTTGAATATGAATCACCAGTTAGCTACTGGATGCCTTTTAATAGAGGGATTGGGCTACACGATGCCACTTGGAGAAGAGCCTTTGGGGGAGAAATTTATCGAAGAAATGGGTCCCATGGTTGTATAAATTTACCACTTAAAAAAGCTGCAGAAATGTATGCAAAACTCAATGTTGGAACCCCAATTGTGGTGTTTTATTAGGATTGTGAGTAAACCTCAGAAAAATTTAGATTTTTCTGAGGTTTTTAGATTAATCTATTATTCAAAAGAAGAACCATTAGCAAAAAAAGATATGTGATTAATTCATATATTAAAATAAGAAACATTGATACATATCTAAAAAAGGAGCATGATTTTATTTGAAAATCTGGAATGGTAATTAGTATAAAGAAATTATTCTATAATTGATGTATCCAAAATAGTGAGGTAGTTGTGAATTTTATTAATAATTATGGTTGAAATTATTTATAAAATTTTTATATAGAAAATAACAAAATAAAATTAAATAAAACTTGGAGGTATCAAAATGTTAAAATTCGATTCAACTGTATATCTTTATCCCTCAAGACGAAATGCAATGTATGCCAAAAATGGAATGGTTGCCACAGGGTCACCTTTGGCAGCTCAAGCGGGATTAGAAATATTGAAAAAAGGTGGGAACGCCATTGATGCAGCTATAGCAACAGCAGCAGCACTTACAGTGGTAGAGCCAACTGCCAATGGAATTGGTGGAGATGCATTTGCTATCATAAGTATCAAGGGAAAAATCTATGGACTTAATTCTAGTGGACCGTCTCCAAAGCTCATAGAAGCACAGGAATTATTGAATAAAGGGTTAAAAGAAATGCCAAAGTATGGACTCACCCCTGTTACTGTGCCAGGAGCACCAAAGGCATGGGCCGAATTAAATAAAAAATTTGGAAAACTATCTCTAGAGGATGTACTAGCTCCAGCAGTAAAATTAGCAAGGGAAGGCTATGCGGTCCCAGTGAATGTAGGGAGAGGTTGGAAGAGAGCCTTTGAAAATTTTAAAAAAGAAAATGGTGAAGAATTTAAATATTGGTTTGAAACTTTCTCAAATGATGGCAAGGCACCAGAAATAGGAGAAGTAGTGCGACTTCTAGATCATGGAGATACTATAGAATCAATAGGAAAAACCATGGCAGAAAGTTTTTATAAAGGAGATTTGGCAGATAAAATAGATGCTTTTTCCAAAAAATATGGTGGGTACATAAGAAAAGAGGATTTGGAGAATTATGAAGCAGAGTGGGTGGACCCAATATCAGTGACTTATCATGGATATGAAGTATACGAACTACCACCAAATAGTCATGGAATTAGTGCTCTTATGGCACTAAACATCTTGGACAAATTTCAATTTGAAGCAAGAGAAACAGTCCGGACATATCATACAATGATAGAAGCAATGAAATTGGCCTTTATAGATGTTCAAAAATATGTTGGAGATCCTAGATATATGAAGGTAACAGTTGAACAACTGTTATCCAAAGCTTATGCAGAGGATAGAGCCAAATTAATAGGAGATAAAGCCATAATGCCAGAGGCAGGGGACCCTTTCAGCGGGGGTACAGTCTACCTTGCAGCAGCAGACAATGAAGGGAATATGATTTCTTACATTCAAAGTAATTACATGGGATTTGGTTCTGGAATGGTAGTACCAGGTACTGGAATTTCACTACATAATAGAGGGAATAATTTTAACTTAGATTTGGAAAGTCCAAATTGTTTGAGCTCGGAAAAAAGACCATATCATACGATTATTCCAGGATTTTTGGGTAAAAATGGAACACCTATTGGACCATTTGGAGTAATGGGGGGATTTATGCAGCCTCAAGGTCACATACAAGTGGTTGCCAACACTATAGATTTTTTCTTAAATCCCCAAGCTGCCCTAGATGCTCCTAGATGGCAATGGACAGGGAAGAAAAATATAGACTTGGAACATACAGTTCCAGAACATATAGCCCACGAATTGGCGGCAATGGGACATGAAATAAAAGTTCTATATGATTCAGGATCAATGGGTAGAGGTCAAATTATTTGGCAAATGAAAAATGGCACACTAGTAGGTGGAACTGAACCTAGAACAGATGGACATATAGCTTTATATTAGAAAATTGGACAAATATCTAGATATAAATGTGAAAAAGTATCTAAGGTGGTGAAAAACATGGAAAGTATATTGGAAAAAGCCTTTAGTTTTATAGAAAAAGAAGAAGAGGTAATGAAGCAACTGTGGTTTGATTTGACAAAAATAGAGAGTCAATCAATTGATAGAGAGGGAGTCAATGCTGCAGTAAGATTTTTGGAAGAAAATTTGAAAAAATTTGGAATGAAAACGAAAATATTCGACTTTGGTAAAGGTGGAAACAGCATCACAGCCTATTTTGACAATAAAAGTGAACAATTGGAAATGGTCCTTTTAGGGCATTTGGATACAGTGCATCCTACTGGTTTATTTGGAAAGGAAGTAATAAAGGTAGATGAAGATAATGATACGGCCTATGGTCCAGGGATATTGGATTGCAAAGGTGGTATAATAGTTGCATCTTTTGTAGCAAGGGTTTTAGAATATATAGGTTACGAAAAAATGATAAAATTGGTCTTTTCTGGAGACGAAGAGGTTGCTCATTCTACCACTGAGGACATGGGAAAAAACTTCTTTTTGGAGGAATGTAAAGGATTTAAGAGTGCTATAGATTGCGAAACAGGTTTTGTAGATGGGAGAATAGTGGTAGGAAGAAAAGGGTCAGCTAGCTTTAGAATGACCATCAAAGGGAAAAGTGCCCATGCAGGAAACGAACCTCAAAATGGAATAAGCTCTATTAGAGAAGCAGCTAATAAAATTATTGCGATAGAAAGTGTAAATAATTACGAGAATACTCATTATAATGTAGGGGTAATCAATGGTGGGACCAGTGGTGGAAGTATTTCAGAAGATTGTGTACTTGATATTGGAGTGAGATACAGAAAAACAGCAGAATTGGATAATATTAGAAAGTTTTTGCAAGAAATCACAAACAAATCTTATGTGGATGGGACTAATTCTCAGTTGGAAGAATTACGAATTTTTGATCCTATGGACCAAACTGAAGAAAATATGAGATTATTTGATATAGTCAAGGAAAATTCTGAAAAATTAGGATTTGGAACACCATATCCTTGTTTTCTGGGTGGAGCATCAGATGCGGCATATACAGTGGCTTTGGGAATACCAAGTCTTTGTGCTATGGGAGTGCAGGGGTATGAAAATCATACTTTGAGAGAAAGAGCAGTAATATCATCTCTGGTAAAAAGAACCAAGCTAATTGTAGCGTCCATATTATCATTACCAGAAAAAATATAGAAATCACAAAAATTTATTATTTATTATTAAAAAAAATATGTATTTTATGAGAGGAAAGAAGGCTTTCCTCTCTTTTTAGATTGTATTGATCAGTGTTTTGGTAAAAAAAAGACTGTATGCAAAATAATTTGCTTACAGTCGATACTTTCTTAAAAAATATTATATAATCATTATATCTAAATGATTTCTTTTTTCTTCTTTAATATCATGACTTTGTGAATTATATCATACCATTATATATTTAGTCAATAATTTTTTTTACTATAAATATAATAATATAATAATTTTTATCTTAAGTTTTGTAGCATTATATTTGGAGAAAATATAGTAAAATGGGAGAAGTAGCAATAAGTTTATAAAAAAAATAAACTCACATAGAACACACACCTACGAAGTTCTATATTCAAACCAGAGGATATGCCTTTCTAATATCTTCGTATGTAGCTTGCTTTTCATCACTTTAAAACTTTTTATGTCTCTTATGATAATGCCTATATTAGTAGTTTTGCTCGCTTCTTTTTTATGTGAGTTAAATCTCCAATAATTCAAGGATGAAAATATCTTTCCACATATACATTTAGTCAGTATTAGCGTTAATATTCAAATGATTATTGTCAGATGCATATACTCACATTATGCACACACTTTCTTTTTTTCTTTGCTATTTCAGCAGAAAAATCATTTAGATATAATGAATTATCCAGAAATCCAGGAAAAATAGTGGAAATTCTAAAAAATACGGGAATTTCTAAGTAGTATTATTAGTAATATTAGTATGTTTCAGAAAGCTACAAGTTAGTAGGGAGGTGAGATATATAAAAAAAATCTGTTTTGAATAATGGTAAAATGGCTTGGAATTACTGATAATCAAAAAAATCTTGTGTTATATAAACAAACAGTGCCAGAAATCTAGGGAGTTTGCTGATTGCTTTAAAATTAAAAATTTAGGAGGTAGTAAAATGGGAATATTTGATGACATAGCCAAAGGACTAAAAAATGTAGATTGGAAAAAAGCTGCTGAAAGTTTGAATAAAACTATGGTGGAGGTTAAATCTAAAACTAGTTGCTCAAATTGTATCTATAAAGATTCTTGCTCTGATTACGATAGTAGTTTTTTTGACGAGAATGAACGGACAGCTAAGAATTGTCAGGATTTTGTAAATAAATGGTGAACTTATGAAAAAATGCCAAGATTGCAGACATTTTGGTGGGGGACAATGTTATCTCACCAAAGCCAATAAGAGAGTAACACCACATCAGACAGCATGCTCATTTGCTGATACAGATAAAAAGAGATGTGGAAATTGCAGGTTTTTTGGTGTTGGAATTTGTAATTTAAATTCTAGGGAAAGATCTGTTACACCAAGTCAAGCCTGCACTTCATTTTCACATTTTACGTCATTGTACAGATAGAAAAATCAAAATATTAAACAATAAATTAAAACGAATATTTAAATAGAAGGGGAGGAGTAAAAATGGCTGATAAAGATAAAGAAGAATATTTTGAAGAGTTTCAAAACGAAAAGTTAGATTATGAGAAATTGAAAAAAGCCGAAAATAAAGCATCCAAATTGGGAGAAGTATCGGGAAATTTTTTACTAATGGTAAAAATGGCAAAAGACGCTATAAGTGGAGATTTTAAACTTACTGGTGGCGAAATGGCAATTTTGATAGGAGCAATAGTTTATGTTATTTCACCTATTGATGCAATACCAGATATTATCCCAGTTTTAGGTTGGACTGATGATATTGGAATAGTTGGCATTGCACTGAAAAAATTATCAGATGCACTTGATAGATACAAGAGAATGTGAGACTGTTTTTGATAATTTCAATAATTGCTGAGGTTGTAAATTGATTTTTATAATGGAGTTCTTAGTCAAGTGATGTTTTAAAAGGAACAAAACCTTTTACGAGGAATTGTTCCTTTTTGATATGACCGTTAAGATTATACCTAGGTTTTTTAACTATAGGGAAGAAAAAAATTGTCATTACTGCTCATTTTAGTGTTCACTTGCTAGGTAGCTATCGCAGTTGATCGGTCTGGTTGTGTACTTGAAGATATTTGTGGGACCCCAGCGAATAAATAAAATCATGAATATTTGTGTTTTTCATCCTATTTTCGTCAAAATTTTTAGTTTTTAGAGCTATCTTTTCACTTTAAAATTTGATTCACAATATGGTAATTACCATATTTTATACCAAATTTATATAATAGTTGATGATAATCCAAAAAGAAATTATTAATTAAATCTCTTAAAATTGTATAATCATAAGTTGGCTCTATTGTTTTCATCAGTTCTATTATTACTATGATTACAGCAAAAATTCTTCCATTATCTACATCTTTACTTATTGATGTGATAAGAGGTTTGTTTATTTTATTGATTAAATTTAAATTCCATATAGTACTGTTATGTGCTAATTTATTTCTTATAAATTTAACTGTCTTTATATAAGTATAGAAATCTTTGCGTAAAATGTTATATTTTTGTGAAATTTTTGTTTTTATGGAAGTTGCTGCATTTTCATACATTTTACAAGCGACACCAAAATCAACGATCTCCATCAATAGCCATATTGGGACAAAGTGTTCAGAAGAATATTTGGTGAAAAAAGACTCAACACACTCTCTTGAATTTTTCTTGCAATAATTGAAAATAGTACTTTTGAATTCTAGCTCTCTATCTAAAAGTTCATTAGAATTTGCAATTTGATTGGATTTTGAATGGTTTTTATTTTTAGGACTTAAGTCATGCCAGTTCTTAATATCTAAATAATCAAAAACAGCATTACCTGTGTGTGATTTCTTATTTTCAATATGTTCAGCGATAGAATAAGCCAAAGATGTTTTAAAAGAAATTTCTATTTTTTCAACCAAATCAAATAAGATTCTAGATAATGTTCTATCAAATTTATAAAGATTTAATGCATCGTTAAAATCGGTTTTATGGTATTTATCAGTTGAAATCTCAAAAGTCTTGATATAGTTACTAAATTTGTAATAGTTAATATGCGACAGGATGTTTTCGGCATCAGATTCAGAAACATCATTGAAAAGCAGACCTCTTTTTTTCAATATTTCTATTTGCTCAGAAAAAGTTTTGAAACTCTTATCATATTTCATATATTCACTCCCATAAAAAAAGGCCTCTATGTAGCTACAAAATAGACATATAGTTTATTTCATAACCGCCTAACGGCATAGAGGCACTGACCTAACATATTTAATTTCTAGCACTAATCTTATATTAGAAGTATACAGTAAAATTGAAAACGAGTCAATAAAATTTTTATTTATTTCTTCAAAAAATCTTCCATTCTATCAAATGCTTCTTTTAATTTGTCCATAGGAACAGAACAAGCGATTCTTATAAAGTTTGGAGTACCAAAAGGAGTACCATCTATTACTAAGACATTACTTTCTGATAATAATTTGTCTGAGAATTCCTTTCCATTCATGCCAGTTTCACTTACATCAATAAAAATATAAATTCCACCTTGACTTTTAATACATTTGAAGCTAGGAATATTACAAGCTCTTTTGTAGACATAATCAATTCTTTCACTATAAATAGGTACATTGTTTTTCTTGATTCGTTCAAAATCGCTTAATGCGTGAAAAGCTGCTCTTTGAGATGGAGCTGGTGGACTATAAATAATAGATTCATTGATAAATTCCATAGTGTCTATTAATTTTGGTAATCCTGAAATTGCATAACCAATTCTCCAACCAGTCATGGCAAAATTCTTAGAAAAACTACAAATAGAAATGCACCTTTCTTTCATTCCATCAATGGTAATTGGAGGAATAAATTCACTTTCATAGGAAAAAAAGTCATAAACATCATCTGCAATAACAAGAAGATCATATTTTTTAGCTAAATCACGCACTATTTCTAAGCTTTCCTTAGAATAACAAACTCCAGTTGGATTACAAGGAGAATTGATAATAATAGCCTTGGTTTTTGGGGATATTTTGGATTCAATATCTTCCTTTACAAGTTGAAAATTATTTTCAAGCTTGGTTTCTACAACTACAGCCACACCATTGGAGTGGTTAATTTGGGACTTGTACACAGGAAAGAATGGTGCAAGCAAGATAACTTCATCCTCAGGATTTAAAATAGATTTCAATGTAATATAAAGAGCATGTGAAGCACTTGTAGTTACTAGAACACTGTTGTAATCAAAGTCATAATTTTTGAAATTTTCTTTGTGATAATTAGCAATGGCCTCTCTTAATTCTTTGATTCCATAGGGGTCAGTATAATGAGTGAAACCGTCTTTGGCATCATTCATGGCTTTTTCAATTACAATACGGTCTGTGGTAACATCCAAATCTCCAATTCCAAGATTAATTAGAGGAAGAGAATTTGTACTTCTGTTGTTCATGTTTCCCATAGGTTTGTTAATGCTTTGATATTTTTTAGCTATCAATTCTTTCATAAATTTCTCCTTATACGACAATTTTAGAGGCAAGATTTCACCTCTAAAATTTATCTTTTGGTATTTTGATTTTTATTGAGCAGCAAACTTGTCTATTGCTTGAGGAATTAAAGTGTTAAGTTGCTCAGCAGTCTTGATGTATTCTTCCATTTCTTTTCCCCATGGATCACTAATATCTCCCTCTTCACCAGTTGCATATTCAGTGAGAGTGAAAGTATAAGGTTCAGCACTTGGAAATAACTCTAAAAGACCTTTCTTGTGACTGTCTGTCATTGTCAAAACTAAAGTGGCATTCTTTAAATCTTCTTCAGTTATCATATTTGATTCGTGATCTGCAATATCAATACTTTGACTTTGCATAACTTCAATAGATTTTGGGTTGGCAACGACTTCTTCAGGGTCAATTTTTGTACCTCTAGAGATTATCGTGTAGTCTAGACCTTTTTCATCTACTATTTTCTTCGCTATTCCTTCAGCCATAGGACTTCTGCAAGTGTTTCCAGTGCAGACAAAGACGATGGTTTTGTTTTGAGCAGCAATCAAACTATTGCTCATAAATAATGAAACAAAAACAAAGCATGTAGTAGCTGTTAGTAGAGTGTTAAAAAAATTTTTCATTTTACCTCCTAGAATTTTTAGGTGCCTTTATGTTCACACCTTTTTTATTTATAAAAGAACCTTCCTTAGATAGCATACCAGAGGACACCAAAATATCAACAGAAAGTAATTTTATAGCTGATTTTTTCGATTTTTTCAATAAATTTAATTTTGGGTGAACTTAAGCTTTTTTGTTTTAAGATTTAATAAGCTACTATTAAAAATAAAAACTATTAAAAATAAAAACGAAAAATAAAAGCGAGAATCAAAATTAAATTCCATATTTTTCTTTTAATTTCTCTATAGTACCATCATCAATCAATTCTTGGATAGCAGCATCTATTTTTTCTTTTAATTCAGTGCTTGCTTTATTAAAACCGATTGCTTTAGGTTCACCATCTACAGCACCCACATAAAGAAGGTCCTCTGGGTTAGATTCAGCATAGTTTATAGCAACACTTTCATCCATTACAATACCATCGACTCTTCCATTTTTTAATGCAATCAAAGCAGCAGTATTGTTAGAAAAAGGAACAACTTCAGCTCCTTTTATTTTTCTTGCTGTTGCCTCTTTAGTAGTGCCCAACTCAGCACCATATGTTTTGTTTTCCAAGTCATCCAAACCTTTTATTGGATTTTTTTTATTTGTAACAAAGGCAGTTTTTGAAGTCAAATAAGGCATAGAGAAAAGAACAGCATTTTCACGTTCTGGAGTGACACTCATACCAGCAATGACAATATCAATTTTATTGGTCTGAATAGCAGGAATTAATCCATCAAAATTCATGTTAGCCCATTTATATTTAAAGCCAACTTTTTCAGATAATAATTGAATTAGTTCAGGATCAAAGCCTTTGATTTCACCATCTTCAAGATACTCAAACGGTGGGTATTCAGCATTTGTACCTACTACATATTCTTTATCGTCTCCCCATAAATTAACACTACTCATTGCAAATACTGCAAGTAACAAAAATCTAACAATTTTGTTCATAATAAAACCCCTCCTTTAAAATAAAAAAATTTAAGTGTAAAATTAAAAAGTGCTACTTCCACATAAGAAATAGCACTTGCAAATTAACTAAATTTATTTAACCAAAATTATAAATATAGTTTTAAGAAAACAACAAGAAACAATCTATATCTTTATACAGAATCTAAATAAGTATTCATTTGCATTAGATTTGCTCCTTAATTTCCTTAAAAACATATTCAGTCTCCCTAATAATTTAATATAATGAAGTGATTATATATTATCTTTTGATATTTGTCAATAAAAAAATGCAAATATTCAAAAATTATGCAAAAATATAAAATTTTTCTTTACAAAAATAGAAAAAAGCATCATAATAATAGTAGGGGGTAAATTGTAAAATTATTATGTTGCAATTAGGAGATAGATAAAATATGAAAAAAGAAATAAAAAAAATTATTGTATCTACTACAGAGGGAATAAGGGAGACAATACTTTCTATTCCTAGTTTTTTTCTAGTAAAAAAAATGTATCCAGATGCAGAATTAATAGCACTAGCAAAGAGAGAAAGTTACCAAATAATAAAAAATCTTCCTTATATTGATAGGTATTTTGTACTAGATGATTACAAAAAAACAGAAATAGAAGAAAAAGTTAGCTATTTCAATGCAGATGTATTTTTAGCATTGTACAGTGATTCGCAGATAGAAAAAATTGCCAAAGCGAGCAAGGCAAAAGTAAAAATAGGACCAATCACAAGTATATCTTCCTTTTTTACATACCCTAAAGGGAGTGTGCAAAAGAGGGATAAAGCTCTGAAAAATGAGGGGTGCTATAACTTAGACCTCGTGAAGAAACTTGACAAGAATAAATACAGAGATAATTTTGAGGTGAACCAAAATATTTATTTGAGTAATAGTAGTAAAGTAGTAGCAGATACTTTTTTTAAGGAAAAAGGAATTTTGGGAAATACCTTAATAATAGGTCCCTTTAACAGCGGAAAGGGAAAAAATCTTAAGGATGAAGAATACATAAATCTCATAAAAAAACTAAAAGGAAAGGATAAAGATAGACGAATAGTACTTCTTTGTGGCATAGAAGAGGAAGAAAGAGTAGAGAGAATAATAGATGAAGTGAAGATGCATGGAATATATGCTTTTCCCAATGGGGGAGAGATTTTGAATGCGGCAGCTATTATTAATAAAGGGCATGTCTATTTTGGGCCTCTATCTGGAATAACACATCTTGCTGGAGCGATGAAAAAAAGAGTCATAGCTCTATATTCAAAGGAATCAAAAATGGGAGTAGATCGTTGGGGACTTCTTAAAGATGAAAAGGTAACTTATATTATTCCAGACGAGAAGAATGTTAGAGAAGACTATAAAGTAAATAATTTTACAAGTTATAACGAAGAAACGGAAGACTATATTTTGTCAGAAATTGACACAGTACTCAAACATTACATAAAATAGGGAGACAGGCTAAAAACCATGAAAATATTAATTATTCATACTGCTTTTATAGGGGATATTGTTTTGTCGACCCCACTTATAAAAAAAATAAAAGATATTTATCCCAAAAGCCAAATATCTTATTTGACAATACCTACTGGAGCAGCAATATTGGAGAATAATCCCAATATAGACAAAATAATAATATATGACAAAAATAATAGGGATAAAGGATTATTTAATTTTTTTAAATTTATAAAAAAGTTAAGAAAAGAAAAATATGATATGGTTTTAAGTCTTCATAGATATTTAAGAAGCTCGCTAATTGCATTTGGCACTGGAGCCAAGATTAGGAAAGGGTATAGTGTAGCTCCAGCTTCCTTTGTGTTTACTGAAAAAATTTCATATGATAAAAATAAACATGAAGCAGAAAAACTTTTGTCCTTTGTAAAAGGCGATGAAGAAAAAAAGTATCCTATAGAGATATATCCATCAAAGGAAGTCAAAGAAAAAGCCAATCAATTGATAGGTAATATTGGAGAAAAAAAACTAGTTGTAATAGCCGTTGGAAGTCGTTGGGAGACCAAAAGATGGCCAGTGGAATATTTTAATAGGGTAATATCAGGGTTAAGTCAAGAAAAGGATATTGTTACAGCTATTATTGGTGGTAGAGAAGATGAAAGTTTAGAACTAAAAGTTATGGAAAATGCAATAGATCTCAGAGGTAAAACAACATTATTAGAATTGGCAGCAGTAATAAGCCAAAGCAATCTTTTGTTGACCAATGATTCGTCTCCTATTCATATTGGGTCAGCCTTTTCTAAAGTCAAAATTTTTGCCATTTTTGGGCCTACAGTGAAGGAGTTTGGATTTACCCCATGGTCAGAAAACAGTAAAATATACGAGGTAGAGGACCTTTCTTGTAGACCATGTGGCCTTCATGGGAGCAAAAAATGTCCCCAAGGTCACTTTAAATGTATGAGGGATATTCTTCCTGAAGGTATTTTGGCAGATATAAAAAGGTATATAAATGAATAAGATAAAAAAAAGTGACTATTTTGTCCATTACAGTAATCAAGAAAATATCAAGTATTTTGATGCAATAAAAAAAAATAATTATGAAATATTAAAAATTTTAAAGGATGATAAAAGGAGTTATGTTGCATTAATAGAAATATGCAAAGAAAAATTGGTCTATAAAATTCCCAAGGAAAAGAACAATAGAAAATGGCAAAGATTTTTATCAATCTTTCGGGGAAGCAAAAGCAAAAGAGAGTTTATTGAAATAGAAAAAATTAATAAGCTAGGTTTTAAGACTGGGATTCCAATATTAGCTGTGGATAAAAAAGTTTTTTTTCAAGTGGTGGATTCATATTTTTTATATACCTATGTGGACGGGCGACAATCAAAATCTGAAGATGTCTGCAGAGTTGCAGAACTTTTGAAAGAAATACATAAATTGGGATATTTACATGGAGATTCCCAATTGGAAAATTTTATAGTTTCTGCTACTATCACTGCTACCACTGCTGCTAGCAATACAACAGGCAGTACTGTAAGTGAGGTTACAACCAATATTACAGATGAAATTTATCTAATAGATGTAAAATTTACAAGAAATATCTACAAAAAATTTGGTGAAGCCTATGAGTTTATATACTTAGAAGAAAGTTGTCATAGGGATAATATAGTTCTTTATGATAGGAAAAGCATTTATTATAAAGTAGCCATGTTGTTGAAAAGATTTCTAGAATTCAAAAGAAAATTAAGAAAAAAAGATTAAGAAAAAATATAAATTATTTAAATATTTAAAAATAATGGAAAAGAATACTATGATGGATACTATGATGCGAAAAAAGATTATTAAAACAATATTTAAAAGAATTTGAAAATTATAGATAATTTTGGAGCAGGAGTGAAAAATTGAAAATATTAATAATAAGGCTTAGTTCTATAGGGGATATAATTCTGACCACTCCAGTAATAAAAGCTTTCAAAGAAAAATATCCAGAAAGCCAAATAGATTTTTTAGTTTTATCCCAATTTAGAGATACTATAAGAGGGAATCCCTATTTAAATAAAGTTCACTTATTGGATAAAAATAAAAATGATGGATATAGTAAAATCAGAGAATTTGCCAAGGGATTAAAAAAAGAGAACTATGACTATGTTTTTGATTTACATGACAAATTAAGATCTAGAATAATATCCAAAACAATAGGAGTTAAAACCTATAGATATAAGAAAAGAAAATTTTGGAAAAGTATCTTGGTCAAAATAGGGATGATAAAATATAGAGTGGATAATACTATTATAAAAAACTATTTTGGTGCCTTTAAAGATTTTAAACTGGACTATAATGGGGAAAATTTAGGATTTTATTTTGATGAAAAAGATTTAGAAGAAGTAAAAGATTGGAAAGGTTATGGGGTCATTGCTCCAGGAGCATCTAAAGAAACAAAAAAATGGCCGGCAGAATATTATGGAGAATTGGCAGAAAAATTATACTTAAAATATAATAAGCCTGTTTTGATACTGGGTGGAACAGAAGACAAAGGGCTAGCTAAAATTATAATGGAAAAGGCAAAGGATGGGGTGATAGATTTGACAGAAAAATTGACTCTAAAGGAAAGTGGAGCATTATTGTCTCAAAGCCATTACTTAGTATGTAATGATTCAGCTCCATTTCATATGGGAAGAGCTTTTAAAGTGCCAGCCTTTGTTTTTTTTGGACCTACAAGTCCAAAAATGTTTGAGTTTAATGATACAGATAATCTTATGTATCACAGCGAAAATTGCTCTCCTTGTAGTCTTCATGGAGATAAAAAATGCAATAAAGGGCATTTTAATTGTATGAGGAAAGTCACACCAGATATGGCAATGAAAATAATTGAAGAGAATTTGGGATGAATTTTCATTAGGAGATAGATATGGGAAATGATGGCAAAATAAAAAGTGAAAATGAGGAAAAAGCTTTTTTGCAAAAAAAACGGGCCTTGTCAATGGCTTTGGGACAAATAGAAAAAGATTTTGGTCAAGGAACCATAATAAAATTGGGAGAGTCCAATAGTATTGATGTAGAAAAAATTCCTACTGGAAGCATTTCTTTGGATATTGCTTTGGGAGGGGGACTTCCTAAAGGTAGAATAATAGAGATATATGGTGGTGAAAGTTCTGGTAAGACGACCCTCGCTCTTCATATTTTAGCAGAGGTTCAAAAAAATAATGGAATAGGTGTATTTATTGATGCAGAGCATGCTTTGGATCCAGCTTATGCCAGAAAAATAGGGGTTGATGTGGAAGAATTATTGGTGTCTCAGCCAGATTATGGAGAACAGGCACTGGAAGTGACAGACATGCTTGTTCGTTCCAATGTGGTGGATATAATAATTATAGATTCAGTGGCTGCTTTAGTTCCTAAGGCAGAGATTGATGGAGAAATGATAGACCAACAGACGGCATTGCAGGCAAGATTAATGTCCAAGGCGCTTAGAAAAATCACTGGAAACCTCAATAAATCTAAGACAACTTTGGTATTTATAAATCAAATTAGGGATAAGATAAATACCTTTGGATTCGGGCCACAAACTACTACCACTGGGGGAAAAGCATTGAAGTTTTATTCAACGGTGAGAATGGAAGTAAAAAAAGTCGGGAACATAAAAGACTATGATATAGTAACGGGGCAAGAGACTCTTGTGAAAATCACCAAAAACAAAGTAGCTCCGCCCTTCAGAGAGGCTACAGTTTCCATAATTTACGGAGAGGGAATAAATGAAGCTGACGATATATTAAAACTTTCTGTGGTAAAAAATGTTGTTGAAAAAATGGGAAATAATTATTATTATCAGGGGATTTTTTTAGGACAAAGTTACCAAAGTTTTAAAGAAAAAGTATTAGAGGATAAAGAGATATATGATTTAATTAAAAGTGATTTAAAAGAAAAACTGGGAGGACAATAGTATTTTATGGAATCCAAAATTAAAGAGTATGGATATGGAGTCTTGGGAAGAAGAAGTTGTTCAATAAAGGAATTTGAAGAAAAACTCAAAAAGAAATTTATAGACGAAGACTTATCTGAAGATTTATCTGTTGAAAAAAAAGAAAGTTTAGAAAATTCAATTGAGAAAATAATAAGTAGTTTTATAGAAAAAGGATATCTGAATGATGAGGATTATGTAAAATCTTATATTGAGACACATAAATATGGTTATAATAAATTTAAGTTTATTTTTCAACAAAAAGGCATAGAGGAAAGTATTTATGAGAATATTTTGGACGAGAATAAAGAAAGAGAGTTGGAAGAAATAATAAAAAATTGGAAAAAATTTGGGAAAAAACCCAAAGAAAAAAAGATAGCGTCATTAATGGGAAAAGGTTTTTTGTATAATGATATAAAAAAAGCATTGGAGCAATTTGACGACTAATGAAGCAAAATAGTGAAAAACTAATCAAAGGAGGAAAGGGTAGCTTGATTTTGGCTATTCAATAAAGCTATGATAACAACTATAATTGTAATGTCACTGGGATTATTTTTATTTATTTTTATTACCATTTTTCGTTTGCCTAGAGTTTTACTGAGTGAAGAGAAAAAAAGCGTGGCCTTAGCGAGAAAAGCAATAGGAGTTGTAGCGTGGGGAGTAGTAAATAGTGTTGGAATGAAATTGGAAGTCATTTATAAGGACAAAAAGTTAATTGATGAAGTTGATAAAAATAAAGGTATTATTTATGTATCCAACCACCAGAGCAATCTGGATATTCCAGCTTTTATTCATGGAATAGAGAATAATGATATAGGATTTGTAGCAAAAAAAGAAATGGAAAAATGGCCTTTTTATGGGCTTTGGATGAAAAAAATGAAGTGTGTATTTTTAGATAGAAAAAATCCAAGAGAGGGAATAAAAGACATAAAAGAGGCTGTAGAAGTCATAAAAAAAGGATATCCAACTTTAATTTTTCCAGAGGGAGAAAGAAGTCTCACAGGAGAAATTGGAGCTTTCAAGAAGGGAAGTTTTAAATTAGCACTGGATACAAAAGGAATTATAATCCCTTTGACTATAAAGGGAACTTTTAATATTCAGAGAAAAGGAGAATCAGCAATGCATAGAGGAAAAAATGTAAAAATATTTGTTGATAATCCAATTCACGTGAATGAATTAAGTAGAGAGGAATTAAAGGAATTGGACACTGTAGTAAGAGAAATTATAGTTAAAAATTACGAAAATATATAACTTTTTTATAAAGTCATTGACTTTTAGAAAATCATATGATATCATCAAGTTGTTATATGACTGACGGAAGTGGAATTGACCACGTGGAGTATAACAATTATTAAGCCGACCGTCTGGGCACCATTGTCCAGGTAGTCGGTTTTTTCGTGTATAAAATTTAACAAAAACTAATAGTGAATTCAAAACAATTTAGATTGATTATATAAAAAAATTTGGGAGGTACAAAATATGAGCTTTTGGAAAGGGTTTAGAGGAAATCAGTGGAAAAAAGAAATTAATGTAAGGGATTTTATTCAAAGCAACTATACTCCTTATGATGGTGACGATTCTTTTTTGGTAGAATCTACAGAAAAAACAAAAAAAGTATGGAATAAATTAACTGAAATGTTTAAGAAAGAAAGAGCAAAAGGAATTTATGATGTAGAGACAAAGACTCCACAATCAATAAATGCCTATGGACCAGGATATATAGAAAAGGATTTGGAAGTAATAGTTGGGTTGCAAACAGATGTTCCACTTAAAAGAGGAATTTATCCAAAAGGTGGTTTAAGTATGGTAAAAAATTCTTTGGAGGCATTTGGATACCAATTGGATCCAATGACAGAGGAAATTTTTACTAAATACAGAAAAACACATAATGATGGAGTTTTCTCTGTATATACAGATGAAATGAAAGCAGCTAGACGTACTGGGATAATTACAGGGTTACCAGATGCTTATGGTAGAGGAAGAATAATAGGTGATTATAGAAGGGTTCCTCTCTATGGTGTGGATATATTATTGAAAGACAAACATAATCAAATGAAACTTCTTGAAGTTTCAGAAATGAATGATGAAACAATAAGAAGAAGGGAAGAGGTTTACGAACAGATTAAAGCTTTAAAAAGTTTTGTAAAAATGTGCGATAGCTATGGTTTTGATGTGAGAAAACCAGCTAAAGATGCCAAAGAGGCAGTACAGTTTTTATATTTTGGTTATCTGGCAGCCACAAAAGATCAAGATGGGGCAGCAATGTCTTTGGGTAGAACTTCTACTTTCCTAGATGTCTACATACAAAGGGATTTGGAAAATGGAGTTATTGGAGAAAACGAAGCTCAAGAATTAATAGACCAATTTATAATCAAATTAAGAATAATAAGATTTTTAAGAACACCAGATTATGATGCATTATTTTCAGGAGACCCAACTTGGACAACAGAAGTATTGGGAGGTCAAGGAGTAGATGGCAGAACTTTAGTTACCAAGACTTCCTTTAGATATCTTCATACTTTGTACAATTTAGGACCTGCTCCAGAGCCAAATCTTACTGTGTTATGGTCCACTAATTCCCCAGAAAACTGGAAAAATTATTGTGCAAAAGTTTCTATAGATACTTCTTCAATTCAATATGAAAGTGATGATTTAATGAGACCAGAATTTGGTGATGACTATGGAATTGCTTGTTGTGTTTCTCCGATGAGAATAGGAAAAGGAATGCAATTTTTCGGAGCTAGAGCAAACATACCAAAGGCACTTTTGTATGCAATCAATGGTGGAAGGGATGAAAAAAGTGGTGAGCAGGTAGCACCTAAGTTTGCACCAGTTACAGGAGATTATCTTGAATATGACGAAGTAATGGAGAAATTTGAACAGATGTTAAAATGGCTTGCAGGGGTATATGTGAATGCTTTAAAAATCATTCATTATATGCATGATAAATATTCTTATGAAGCCTTTGAAATGGGACTACATGATTTGGATGTGGAGAGAACCCAAGCAACAGGAATAGCTGGAATAGCCATAGTAGCGGATTCTTTGGCAGCCATAAGGGATACCAAAGTAAGAGTAGTAAGAAATGAGGATGGTCTAATAGTTGATTTTGAAAGAGAAGGGGATTATATTCCATACGGAAATGATGAAGATACCACTGATGAATTGGCTGTGATGGTCACAGAAAAATTTATGGGATATCTGAAAACCCACGAAACATACAGAGGTTCTAGAGCAACTCAATCTTTACTTACTATCACATCTAATGTTGTTTATGGAAAGAAAACTGGTAATACTCCAGATGGAAGAAAGGCAGGAACTCCATTTTCTCCAGGGGCAAATCCAATGAATGGAAGAGACAGAAGAGGAGCCATAGCATCATTGGCATCAGTCGCCAAACTACCATTTCATCATTCCAATGATGGAATATCATGTACATTTGCTGTAGCCCCTGGTGCATTGGGAAAATCCAATGAAAACAGAGTAGAAAATTTAGTTTCTTTGATGGATGGATATTTTACTCCAGAAGGGGGTCAACATCTTAATGTTAATGTATTTGATAGATCACTTTTGGAAGATGCTATGAAAAATCCAGAAAAATATCCTCAATTGACCATTAGAGTATCAGGTTATGCAGTAAACTTTATAAGACTGACTAAAGAACAACAACTTGATGTATTATCCAGAACTATTAATGTGAGAATATAAAAAAATTTTTTAAAATATAAATTTTATAGGGGACCTGATTTGAAACTTTTCTAAAGGACACAATCAGGTCTTTTCTGGAGGGAAGAAAAATGATAACAAAAGGTAAAATACACTCATTGGAGAGTTTTGGAACAGTAGACGGACCAGGGGTTAGATTTGTAGTTTTTTTGCAAGGTTGCCCATTGAGATGCAAATATTGTCATAATCCAGATACTTGGAATTACGATGAATTTAAAGAGGAGAAATATCCTAAAGATATTTTTAAAATGATAAAAAAATACAAAAGGTACTTTGGAGAAAATGGGGGAGTTACTGTAACAGGTGGGGAACCTTTACTACAATGCGAATTTATATTGGAATTATTCAAATTGTGCAAAGGAGAAAAAATTCATACAGCCATTGATACATCAGGTTATATTTTTAATGAAAAAGTGAAAGAAGTATTGGAATACACAGATATGGTCCTTTTAGATGTAAAGGTTATGAATAATGAAATTCATAAAAGCCTCACTGGGGTAGAATTGGAACCTACTTTGAGATTTGCCAAATATTTGGAAGAAATAGAAAAACCTACATGGATAAGACATGTAGTAGTTCCCAATATCACAGACGATGATTCTCTTTTGAAAAAATTAGCAAAGTATGTTTCTACCATGAAGAACGTTCAAAAAGTTGAATTATTACCATATCATAAATTGGGAGAATTTAAGTATGAAGAATTAGGAATTATTTACCCTTTGGAAGGGGTAGATGAACTGTCAGATGAAAGATTAAATAATGCGATTTCTTTTTTCAAAAATTATAATTTAAAATTAAACAACTAAATGACTACTTTATTTTGAATAAAAATGATATAATAATGATTAATTAATAAAAAAAGGTGGTTAGAATGATAATATTAGGAATAGAGACTTCTTGTGATGAGACATCCATATCAATTTTGAAAGATGGAAAAGAAATTTTGTCAAATATAATATCGTCCCAGGTTGAGATACATGCTCAATATGGTGGGATTGTGCCAGAAATTGCTTCAAGACATCATGTAAAAAATATAGCAGTTATTTTGAAGGAAGCATTGGCAGAAGCAAAAATAACAATAGATGACATAGATTATATAGCGGTGACCTATGCTCCAGGATTGATAGGAGCTCTTTTGGTGGGGATATCCTTTGCAAAAGGGATTTCTTATGGCAAAGATATTCCAATAATTCCTGTTCATCATCTAAAAGGACATATTTTTGCTAATTTTTTGGAACACAAAATAGAATTTCCTTGTATTTCTTTGGTAGTTTCTGGAGGACATACAAATATAGTAGAACTAGATGAAAATTATAATTTTAGAAATATAGGTTCCACTTTGGATGATGCAGTGGGAGAAAGTATGGATAAAGTGGCCCGTGTACTAGATTTGCACTATCCTGGTGGGCCTCAAATAGATAGGTTGTATTATGAAGGGGATGAGAATTTTTTACAATTACCAACGCCAAAAGTAGGAGAATATGATTTTAGTTTTTCAGGACTTAAGACCTCTGTCATCAATTATGTAAATAGTGCGAAAATGAAAAATATAGAATATAGAAAAGAAGATATAGCAGCTTCATTTTTGGGAAAAGTAGTTAATATAATAGTAGATAAGACAATAAAGGCTGCAAAAGAGTATAGAGCCAAAAACATTTTATTGGCAGGGGGGGTTGCAGCCAATTCTCTTTTAAGAAAAAGATTAAAAGATAAAGGAGAATCCTTAGGAATAAATGTTTGCTATCCAAGTATGAAACTATGCACAGATAATGCTGCTATGATTGCAGTAGGTGCCTATTATAAAATAAAATATTTGGAAGAGAAGAATATGAATCTAAGAGATGTGTTTGAAAATTATAGAAAAGATTTAAATGGAATAGCATCCCTATCATTGGAAAATGATAGATATTAGAGAAAATGATAGATATTAGAATAGTAAAGAAAATATCGAAATTTGGAATAGGGTTTTATATCCAATTGAAATCCCACAATCAAAAATTTATTGAAAATATTTTAATATTTTAAAAAAAATGTTTGACAGAAAATATTAAATATGATATTATAATCAATGTCCTGTGGAAAGCCACAGTGGACAAAAAAGGACATTAACAACAGAATAGAGAAAGATAAAAATGCAAACCAAAAGAAAATTATTGTCAAATAATTAAGGTGTAAATAATTTAAATCTGAGTGATTTAAATTGAA
>JGI994J12354_10001148_pt1 | contig 26873 bp, 27 predicted proteins | sample IntmicLarv3ML3BL_FD_12354 | JGI IMG/M metagenome (IMG submission 12354)
ATCAGCGCCCGGGCGGGATTTTATGTGGAAAATATCGTCGAAATTTCCGCACGCAAAGCGTCGGCAGGAGAGCCTATAGCGCAAGCTGAGCACCTGCGGCCAAATATCCGATGCGGTCGCCCATGATGCTGCGCAGATATTCATAGGCGGGCAGACCCGTGCAATGGCAGGTGTAAAACATGGCACCGGTTTGCAGCAGCTGCTGAGCGAGGGCATTGAGCTCCGCCAAGGCCTCGGCATCGCTGCCCCTGTCAATGAGGTGGAAGCCGCCGATGACCACATCGGGGTAAGCGCCGCTGAGGCGGCGGCAGTGCGCAAGGATGTTCACGATGCCGCTGTGGGCGCAGCCGGCGAAGAGCACGGATTTGCCGTTGGCGGTCAAAAGCAGATTCTGTTCGTGGCGAAAATCGTCGGGCAGCTCATCTTGACCGATGCGCATGAACAGGCGGCTGTTGCCCGAGGGGCGGGGGTGATCGTCGCCGACAGCGGAGAAAAGCAGGCAATCCCTGCCCAAGTCAAGCCGCTCGCCCACATAGCGGATGCGTTCGCTGGCGGCGAAGGCGGAGTCCAGGCCGATGTAGACCGGCTCGTCGCCGTCCTTTTTGACGAGGTAGTCGCCGAAGGCGTGCGCACTGACATAGACCGGCGCAGCTTCGTTGCAGGCGAAGAGGGCGGCAAGCCCGCCACCGTGGTCAAAGTGACCGTGCGAGAGCACGGCAAACTCTGCGCCGGAGAGGTCAATGCCCATGACGGTCGCATTGGGGCAAAAGATGTCGCTGGCACCCATATCGAACAAAATGGAGCGCTGCTCCGTCTCAATAAACAGACTCAAACCGTGCTCGCAGCTCAATTCCGGTGACACGACGGTGTTCTCCGCCAGTACGCTGATTTTCATATGTAGTCCCTCCTTCAAACGAATTTAATTCTATCTTACCCTTTTTCTCCTGTATGTCAAGCCGCAGACAGGCGCAAACGGCTCTGAAACAGCGGAAAACCCGCCGCCGACATGGTCGGCGGCGGGTTTTTGTTAAGCGTCTGTATCCGTGAGTCCGTGGATGAAGCCGTCCAGTCGGGCGGAGAGCACCTCGCCGCCGATGACCTGGTTTTTGTAAATCAAGATGCCCACCTGTACGCCGGTTTCGCCGGAGGGGTAGTTGAGAATCTCGTAGACATAGCGCTTGGCCCGACAGCCGCTGAAGCGGCTCAAGTCAAACCCCTGGGCGGATTGGAGCTCCAGATAGGCGGCGTAGCTCTCGTCGAACTCTTTGGGTATCATCAGCTCTTCGACGGCCAGCGGCTCTTCTGCCACCGTCCAGCCGCAGCGGGTGAGAAAGCCCAACCGATCCTCATTGCTTTTCACGTTTTTGGTTTCGAGTGCGGGTGCTTGCACGGCTTTGCTTTCGCCGCCCGCCCAAATGCGCACGCCGCTGACAACGACGGCGAGGGCGAGCAGACAGCAGAGCAGGCGCTTGGGACGGATGCGGGCAGACCAGATGAACATGACAATTCCCCCTTGAAAAAATCACAAATTGTGTACAGAAGTTGATAAACTCTATGTTCAAACCGTGGGGAATATGTTAGAATTTTGTAGGACAAGCAAGAGCAGAAGAGGAGGTGACGCCGTGCATCGGCTGGACAAGATACTGGTGGACACGGGCTGCTACACCCGCAGTGAGGCGAAGCAGCTCATCGCCCAAGGGCGGGTGACAGTGGGCAGCAGCGTGGTCAAGCAAGCGGCGGAGAAGTTCGACCGCAGCGCAGTAAAAATCGCCGTGAGCGGGCAAATGCTGGCGAGCGAGGCGTTCGTCTATCTCATGATGAATAAGCCTGCAGGCGTGCTCTCTGCCACCCGGGACGGCAGGGGAGAAACCGTGCTCGACCTGCTGCCCGCCCGATACGCAAAAATGGGTCTGTTTCCTGTGGGGCGGCTGGACAAGGACAGCGTGGGTCTGCTGCTGCTCACCAACGACGGGGCGCTGGCGCACGAGCTCTTGCACCCGAAGCGGCATGTGGAAAAACGCTACTATGTGGAGGTGGACGGCGCACTCGATAGCGCTGATGCGGCCGCCTTTGCGGCGGGGATGACCATGCGCTCCGGCGAGGTATTTCTTCCGGCGGGACTGGAGCTCTGCGACAAGCCGAACGCCGCCGTCGTGACTCTGCGGGAGGGGAAATACCACCAGATTAAGCGGATGCTGGGGAGCCTTGGCAAGCCGGTGATTTACCTCAAACGGCTCTCCATGGGAGCGCTTGTGCTGGACGAAAGATTGGAAGCGGGGGAGTTCCGAATGATCACGGAAGCGGAGCGGAAAAATATTTTGTTGTACAAAAAGAGATAGTTTGATTAGATTCGGCAATTTGAACAAAAAAATAAGAATTTCCTCTTGAAATTCGCTTGGCGTTCGTATATAATGTTTAAGTGATAGTGACATTTTTTGTTCACATTGCCAGAAGTTAGGTGACCTGACGGAACCAAGACCAATGATAAAGAGGAGGACTCCATATGTCCAACCGCGTGTTTCAAAGCGTTGTACTCCAGATGAAAGAGGCAACAGACCGCACTGTCGGCGTGATTGATTCCGAGGGGATGGTTGTTGCCTGCACAGAGCTTTCCATGATTGGAGAGCAGTGGCCGGACATGGTCGAGGCGCTGGACGGTTCCGACGGTCAGCTTGTGGTGCAGAGCGGCCGCACGTTTAAGACCCTGTCAAGCTGGTCGGCACATTTCGATTACGCCGGCTTTGTTGAGGGCGAGGACGAGAGCGCCCGCTTGGCCTGCTCTATGGCCTCTGTGGCGTTCAACAGCGCCAAGACCTACTATGAAGAAAAGCACGACAAGGCCACTTTTGTGAAGAATATTATTTCGGACAATATCCTCATGGGGGATATTTATGTGCGCGCCAAGGAGCTGCATTTTGTCTCCGAGGTGCCGCGCGGCGTGTTCGTCGTGCGCCGCAGCGGCGGCGAGGAAACCACCATTGTGGATATCCTGCAAGGGCTGTTTTCCGACCGGCAGCAGGACTTTGTCCTCTCCGTGGGCGAGGACGACACGGCGCTGATTAAGCAACTCCCCGACGGGGCAGATGCCCGTGAGCTGCTCAAGGTCGCCGCACAGATTGAGCAGAGCTTGCTGGGCTTGAACGACACGGAGACCCTCATCGGCGTGGGCACCATCGCCTCCCATGCCCGCGAGCTGGCGCAGAGCTTCAAGGAGGCGCAGATTGCCATTGAAGTCGGCCGGGTGTTCGAAACGGAGAAAACCGTCATCAACTATGAAAATCTGGGCATCGGTCGTCTGATTTATCAGCTGCCGACCACCCTGTGCGAAATGTTCCTGCAAGAGGTGTTTAAGAAGAACCCCATTGATGCGCTGGACGGCGAGACGCTGTTCACCATCAACAAGTTCTTTGAGAATAACCTCAACGTGTCGGAAACTGCGCGCAAGCTTTTTGTCCACCGCAACACGCTGGTGTACCGCCTGGAGAAGATCAAAAAGCTCACGGGGCTCGACCTGCGTGAATTTGACGATGCGATTACCTTTAAGGTCGCCCTCATGGTCAAAAAGTATCTGATTTCCAGAGGGATTGAGTCGTAAGAGACTCCCTCTCGCCGTAAGAGAGTGAGGACAATTTGATTCGGAAAAGAGATTTTACGACAGCTTGGGTGCTGTTTGCGGTGGGCACTGTTCTGCTAAGCACAAGCGTGATTCTTTCTGCGACCCGTTCTTCTTGGCTTTTCTTTGCGCTGCTATTGCTTGGCGGAGCATGCCATATGGTTGCCGGCATAAAAACACGCTGTCCTCACTGTGGCGGTTATCGGGTGCGTATTGGCAGGCCGTGGAAGTCTGGCGGGCAAGACTGCTTTTGTGTGCGCTGCAAGAAGAAAATCGAAGTTTCTAAATAATATGAACAATCATTCAGTAAGAAAGGCAATTTGATGATTCGACTACATGACATTTGCAAAACCTATGACAACGGAACCAAGGCACTGGGCGGCGTGAGCTTTCGTATTGACGACGGCGAGTTCGTCTTTCTGGTCGGTTCCTCCGGCTCGGGCAAGAGCACCATTATCAAGCTGATTACCGCCGAGGTCGGGTGCTCAGACGGGCGCATCATGGTCAACGGCTTCAACCTCAACGATATTCGTCCGCGGCAGATTCCACATCTGCGGCGGACGCTTGGCGTTATTTTTCAAGATTTCCGGCTCATTGAGAAAAAGACGGTGGAGGAAAACCTCGTGTTCGCCATGCGTGCTGTCGGCAGCCGCAGTCGGGATATCAAAAAGCGCATTGCCTACGTGCTGGACTTGGTCGGCATGACGGAGAAGAGGACGGCGCTTCCCACAGAGCTCTCCGGCGGCGAGCAGCAGCGGCTGGCCATCGCCCGCGCGCTGGTGAACAACCCGCAGATGATTATCGCCGACGAGCCCACGGGCAACCTCGACCCGGCGCGTTCGCTGGAGATTATGATGCTGCTGGAAAAAATCAACGAGCTGGGCACCACGGTCTTGGTGGTGACCCACGCCAAGGAACTTGTCGACCGCTTTTCCAAGCGCGTGATTAAACTAGACGCTGGCCGCATCGTCAGTGACGGACAGGGTGGGTATTCAAGCGATGAAGAGGAATAACGTCGGATATTTTATCACGGAGGGCGCACGCAGCATTTTCAGCCACGGGCTGATGAGCTTCGCCGCCGTCTGTATGATTGTGGCCTGCCTGCTGATTATGGGCAGCTTTTCGCTGGTGGCGCTGAATATGGATCGCATGCTCTCCGATTTGGAGGCGGAGAACCAGTTTATGATTTATCTCGATGAGGAGCTCACCGAGAGCCAGGCACGTACAATTCTGGGCAAAATCATTCTGATTCCCAACGTGAACGAGGCGATTTTCATCAGCCGTGAGGAGGCCATGGAAAACTTCTTGGCCGACAAGCAGGACAGTCCGCTCTTTATGGACTTGCCAGACAGCGCATTTCGTCACCGCTATGCCATCAGTGTGATTGACATTGAGCACATGCGGGAAACCGCCGAGGCGGCCGGTGCCATCGAGGGTGTGGTGAACCGCAGCGTGGAACTGGAGCTGGCAGAGGGCTTTGTGGCTGTGCGCAACATTGCCACGGCCATTGCGGTGATTTTGATTTTGATTCTCTTCGCTGTGTCGCTGTTTATCATTTCCAACACGGTTCGGCTGGCGACCTTCAGTCGACGGGAGGAAATCGCCATCATGAAGATGTGCGGCGCAACCGATGCGTTTATCCGCTGGCCCTTCGTGGTAGAGGGTTTGTTGCTGGGGCTCATTGGCGCAGGCGTTGCCCTGCTGGCGCAGTGGGGCATCTATGAGCTGCTGTTGCGGGCGGTGAACACGTCGGACACGATTCAGTTGATTCATCTAATTCCCTTCCGCACAGTGGCGGGACGAATTGGCGGAATTTTTGCGGGTATTGGTTTCCTGGTGGGTGTTGGCGGCAGCAGCGCCGCCATCGGACGGTTCTTAAAGGTGTAAACGTATGAAACAAAACAGACAAGACAAGAGACAAAACGGCGCAAAACGCTGGCTGGCACTGGGTTTGGTTATCCTGTTGCTGTTGCCGCTGCTTGCGGCGGTGCTTGGCATGCTCGCCCCGGCGAATGCGCTGGTGACGCAGGCGGAGATTGACGCACTGCTCGGCCAGGGCAAAGACCTCGCCGAAGAGCGTAAGGCGCTTGCGGCGGAGCTTGAGTTGGTGCGGGACGACAAGGCAAAGGCCGTGCAGGCCAAGGCCATCCTCGACGGCGAGATGACCGTGCTGCAAAACCAGATAAATCTGACACAGGCCACCATCGACACCTTCGACACGCTCATTGCGGAGAAGGAAATCGCACTGGGTGAGGCGGAGGAGGCGGAGCGGGCGCAGTTTGAGCTGTTCTGCCGCCGTGTGCGGGCGATGGAAGAGGCGGGCTCGGTGTCCTACCTGTCCATCCTATTCGGTGCTAAGGATTTCCCCGATCTGCTCGACCAGATTAACATGATTAACGAAGTGGTAGAGTATGACAATGCCGTGGCAAACCAGCTCGAGCAGATGCGCTTAGAGATTGTGGACGCACGGCAGGCGTTGCAAGACGCCAGAGACGACCAGCAGGCGCAGAAGGAGGCTCTCGAGGAGCAGAAGGTTGCGTTGGAGGCCAAGGTGAAGGAAGCGCAGGCGCTGGTGAACGAGATTATGACCAAGGAATCCGAGTATCAGGCGGCCATCGCTGAATTCCGCCGTTTAGAAGACCAGACTGCGGCGGAGATTGACAAGCTGCAAAAGGCGTTGGCAGCGCAGAACATCACCTTCGACCCGGGCACGGGCTACCAGTGGCCGCTACCGGGCTATTATCGCCTCTCGAGTCTTTTTGGCCCGAGAAAGCACCCCATCAGCGGAAAACAGCATGACCACACGGGCATTGATGTTCCCGCACCGAGAGGCACGCCGATTTTGGCGGCCCGCGGCGGTGTGGTGCTGCTTGCGCGCAGCCATGCCTCTTACGGCAATTACGTGACCCTTTCCCACGGTGCGACCGAATCCACGCTTTATGCCCACATGACACATTACATTGTCAGTGAGGGCGATGTGGTAAAGCAGGGGCAGGTCATTGGCTACGTGGGCACCACGGGTTCTTCCACCGGTTACCACCTGCATTACGAGGTGCGCATCAACGGTGCCCGGCAAAATGCCGTGCGATATTATCCGTCACTCAATGGCACGCTCCATTACAGAGATAATCTACTCACGACATATAAGTGGGAATATCTAATCGGGGAGACGAGTACACCTTGAAGCAATACAGTTTGAAAACCCTCATCAGTGCAATCATAGCCGCCGTGGTAGCCACGGCGGTTGTGCTTAGTGCGGGCTTTCACATTTATCTCGGCGAGTCCGGCCGCACGCTGCTTGCGGCGAACTGGTATGTGCAAAACCGCTTTGTGGGCGCATTTGACGAAACACTGTGGCTCGACGGCACGCTGGAGGCCATGACCCGAAGCCTCGGCGATCGCTGGAGTTATTATTCTGATGCAGAGGCGTATGCCTACCAAAACGAGACACGAGACGGCAGCTTTGTCGGCATCGGCGTGACCGTACACTACGAGGGCGACGAGGGCATGCTGCTCGTTTCCATTTACCCCGGCAGCCCCGCCGAGGAGGCGGGGTTGCTGGTGGGCGAGCGCATCACCGCCGTAGAGGGCGAGCGGGTGACATCGGAGAACATGTATGCCCTCACTGAGCGCATCGGCGGCGAGGAGGGCACGGAGGTTACGCTGGAGATTACCGACAAGGACGGTGCGGTGCGCACCGTGGTTGCAACCCGGGCGAGGGTTGCGGCGCAGCCGGTGCTGGGCGAGCTGGACGGTGAGGTGGCCATAGTGAGCTACAGCCGCTTTTATATGGACAGTGCCGTGAAGTTTGAGGCGGTGGTGGACGACTTGCTTGCGCAAGGGATGCAGGGCATGGTGCTCGACCTGCGGGGCAACGGCGGCGGCTACCTGCCGGAGCTGACCGAGGTGCTGGACTACCTGCTGCCCGAAGGGCCGATTTTCACCGCCATTGACCACAACGGCAAGGAGGACGTGATTCTCTCCGATGCAGACTGGCTGGGCGTGCCCATTGTGGTGCTGGTCAACGAGGGCAGTTACTCAGCGGCGGAATTCTGCGCTGCCCAACTGCGCGAGAGCGTGGGCGCACCCATTGTAGGTGTGGCCACCAGCGGCAAGGGATACTCGCAGCAGGCTTTTCCTCTACCCAACGGCGGAGCGATGAATCTCTCCTCGGCGGAATACCGTACAGGCGGCGGCGTGAGTCTTGCAGAAAATGGCATAATCCCCGACTATGTGGTGGAAAATACGGCGGAAAAAGACCTGCAAATGGAGAAAGCTGTCGAAGTGATTCGAGAAATGCTGGCAGAAAACTATTGACTTTGCAGGCCAAAATGCCTATAATACTATAATTGTAATAGCTTTCATGATGAATAATTATATAATAAGGTAGGGAAGACAACGATGGCCAAAGAGTATAAGCTCACCCAAGAGCGCTTAGATGCGCTGCGCGAGGAACTGCATTACTTGAAAACCGTGAGAGAAAAAGAAGTTGCTGACCTGATTAAAGAGGCTCGCTCCTTTGGCGACCTGTCGGAAAACAGCGAGTACGACGAGGCGAAAAACGAGCAGGGCAAGGTATTTTCCCGCAAGGTTGAGGTGGAGGAGATTTTGGCCAACTACGTCCTCATCGACCCCAACGATATCTCTATGGGGATTCAGCTCGGTGCGCTTGTCACCGTGCTGGACGACGAAGGAGAGACGACTTCTTACAAAATCGTGGGCAGCGAAGAGGCCGACCCCATGCAGGGGCGCATCTCTGAAGAGAGCCCCTTAGGGCGTGCTCTGCTGGGCAAAAATGCAGGCGAAAAGGTTTCCTATGATGCGCCCAGCGGCGCAACACTGCACTACGAAATCACTGAGGTCACGAGCCAGTAAACAGAGCATTTGACTGCCCGGATGAGGCAGACGGAAAGGAAGAAAACCATGTCAGAGCACACAAACGAAGCGATGGAGCCGCAGAGCCTGTCTGAGCTGCTGCAAGTCCGTCGGGATAAGCTCAAGGAGCTGCAAGAGAGCGGAAACGACCCCTATCGCATCACAAAGTACGTGGCCGATTGCGACAGCAAGCATATCCACGAAAATTTTGAGGCGATGGAAGGCAAACAGGTCTCTCTGGCCGGCCGGATGATGAGCAAGCGGGGCATGGGTAAGGTGACTTTCTGCGACCTGCAAGACAACACGGGACGGATTCAGATGTATGCCCGCAGCGACGAGTTGGGCGAGGAGGTTTTTGAAACCTTCAAAAAGTACGACATCGGCGATATTTTGGGCGTGGAGGGCGAAGTGTTCCTCACCAAGCGCGGCGAGCAAAGTCTCCGCCTCACCGCCGTGACGCTCCTGTCCAAGAGCTTGATTCCCCTGCCGGAGAAGTTCCACGGACTCACCGACAAGGAAACCCGCTATCGCCAGCGCTATGTGGATTTGATTGTCAATCCGGAGGTGCGCCGCACCTTTGAAATCCGCTCACAATTCATTACTTATCTGCGCCGCTTTCTGGACAGCAGAGGATATATCGAAGTCGATACGCCGGTGCTCAACACCATTTCCGGCGGCGCTTCTGCGCGCCCCTTTGTCACGCACCACAACACCCTCGACATGGGCATGTACATGCGCATCGCCACCGAGCTGCACCTAAAGCGCCTCATCGTTGGCGGCATGGACAGAGTGTACGAGGTGGGTCGTCTCTTCCGCAACGAGGGCATGGATCCCAAGCACAACCCGGAGTTCACCACGGTAGAGTGGTATCAGGCCTATGCCAATTACGAGGACATGATGGACATGTTCGAAGCCATGCTCTCCGGCGCTGCCGAGGAGATTTTGGGCACGCAGCAGATTTCGTGGCTCGGCCACGAGATTGACTTGACCCCCGCATGGCCGCGCATGACGATGGCCGAGGCGGTCAAACAGCACACCGGTGCGGACTTTATGGCCTGTAGCACCGACGGGGAGGCCGCCGCCGAGGCGAAAAAGCTGGGCGTGGAATTCGACGGAAAAAACGGCAAGGATGCCACCTGGGGCAACCTGCTCTACGAGTGCTTCGACCGCTTTGTCGAAGAGAAGCTCATTCAGCCTGTGTTCATCACAAAGCATCCTGTGGACGTGTCGCCGCTGGCGAAGCGCTGCCCGGAGGACGAGCGCCTCACTGACCGCTTTGAGCTCTTCATCGCCAAGTGCGAGATTTGCAACGCCTTCAGCGAGCTCAACGACCCCATCGACCAGCGTGCCCGCTTTCAGCGGCAGGCTGACCTGCGTGAGCGCGGCGACGACGAGGCGAGCATGATGGACGAGGATTTCCTCCATGCGCTGGAATACGGCATGCCGCCCACCGGCGGCCTCGGTGCGGGCATCGACCGCATTGTGATGATGCTGACCAACTCTGATTCCATTCGGGATGTTTTGCTCTTCCCGACCATGAAACCGAACGACTAAGCCGCTGGACAGCATATCGAGGTGCACTCGGTATGCTGTCTTTTCATCAAACGCTGTTCTGCTTTCCCTAACGCAATTTCGTGCCGCCTGTTTCGCAGATTAAGCTTGACGGGCACTGCGTCCTGTGTTATATTCTAGTTACGAATAGTTCGGCATAAGAACAATTTTGCAGCCGAACGACATAATGCAAATCATCAAAGGAAAGAAAGGACGCGAAAGACTATGGATTTTAGTTTGACAGCTCAACAGGGAGACATTCAAAAGCTTGCACGGGACTTTGCGCAGGAAAAGCTGCTGCCCGGCGTAAGCGAGCGCGATGCAGCGAGCCGGTTTGCTGCCGAGGAGTTTGCCGCATTCGGCAAAATGGGCATGTATGGCGTACCCTATTCCACCCAAATGGGCGGGCAGGGCGGCGACACGCTGTCGTACATCCTCGCAGTGGAAGAGGTCTCCAAGGTGGATGCTTCCTTCGGCATTGCCTTCTCGGTCAACACGTCCCTCTATGGCGGCAGCATCATCAACTCCTCCGCACCGGATGACATCAAAAAGAAGTTCCTTGAGCCGATTGCCTCCGGCCGTGCCATTGGCTCCTTCGGTCTTACCGAGCACAGTGCCGGTTCCGATGCCGCCGGGCAGACCACCGTGGCCGTGCAGGACGGGGATGGCTACGTCATCAACGGCTCCAAGTGCTTCAACACCAACGGCCCTGTAGCGGATTACACCGTGATTTACTGCCTGACCGACCCGGAGTTGGGCGTGAAGGGCATGGCCGCCTTCGTCGTGGAAAAGGGCACACCCGGCTTCACCGTGGGGCTGGTTGAGGACAAGATGGGCATTTGCAGCGCACTGGTTTCCGACATGCATCTGGACAATGTGCGGGTGCCTGCGGAGAACATGATTGCCAAGCCCGGCGAGGGCTTCAAGCTGGCGATGAAAGTGCTGGACGGCGGCCGCATCGGCGTTGCCGCACAGGGGCTGGGCATTGCCAAGGGCGCATTTGAGATTGCCCGCAAGTATATGATGGAGCGCCAGCAGTTCGGCAAGCCCCTCTACAAGCAGCAGTATCTGGCCTTCAAAATGGCCGAGCTGCAAACCGAGATTGAAATGGCTGAGCTGCTGCTCTACAAGGCGGCGATGTGCAAGGAAGAGGGCAAGCCTTACAGCGTTCCCGCTGCCATGGCAAAGCTCGCCTGCACCGACGTGGCCATGAAGGTCAGCAGCGAGGCTGTGCAGATGCTGGGCGGCAACGGCTACATGAAGGGCTACCACGTGGAGCGCATGATGCGCGACGCAAAGATTACACAGATTTACGAGGGCACCAACGAGATTCAGAAGCTGGTCATCAGCGGGCAGTTGTTCCGCTGATCCTCGCCAATCAAATATAAGTGACAGGATGATTATCGCATGGAATTTCCAAATTGTATCAACTATTTGCTCACCGTTGCACAGCACGAGGTCTTTCAGGAGTTTTCCACCCGTCTCGCTCCCTTTGGTGTGACACCCGGGCAATACGGCGTGCTCAACTGCCTCTGGGCCTCGGGCAGCGCCACACCGAAGGAGATTGCGCAGGCCTTGCGGCTGGAAAACTCGACAGTTTCCGGCGTGCTCGACCGGATGCAGAAGCGGGGGCTGATTGAGCGGGTGCTGGACCCGAAGGATTTGCGCAGCATCCAAGTGGTGGCAACCGGGGCGGGCATGGCCATCCGTGAGGATGTGCTGCGCACAGTGGAGGAGCTCAACGTCCGTATTCTGGAGGGATTCCCCGCAGAACAGCGGGAAAACCTGCTGGCATGCCTGCAAAGCATCGGCAAGATACAGGAGTAGTGCGATTGCTCATCAAGGCCGCATATATGCGACCTGTCCGCTATATTTAAGAAAAAGAGCCGTAGAAGCATAACGCTTCTGCGGCTTTTTGTGTGCGACGGGTCATCACATGAAATCGCCCGATTATCCGTCCAACCTCGAATCCCTTGCAAAAACAAAGCGGCACTGCTATAATGGGACATGTTATATAAATGAATGCGAGGTGAATTTCCATGAGAGAGCACATCAGCAGCCGGAAAAATCCGCTGATTGGACTGGTGCGCAGCCTGCAAGGCAGCGCAAAGGCTCGCCGTGAGGCAGGCTGCTTTTTGCTGGACGGCCGCACGCTCCTAGAGGAGGCCTTGGCCTTTGGCGGACAGGTGGAAATTGTCCTCGCCGTGCCGGGCGAAGCGCTGCCCGAGCTGCCCACAAGCGTGCGGGTGGTGGAGATTCCCGAAGACGTGATGGCCTCCGTTGCGCCGACCAGCACGCCGCAGGGCGTGCTCGCAATCTGCCACCTGCCGGAACAGACTCTGCCCGAGCGGCTGGCGGGACGGCGCTATGTGATTTTGGATTCCGTGCAGGATCCGGGCAACGTGGGTGCGATTTTGCGCTCCTGCGCCGCATTTTCCGTGGATGCGGTTATCCTCTCCGGTAGCTGCGCCGACCCCTTCGGGCCGAAGGCGGTGCGGGCGTCGATGGGCGCTGTGTTCCGCTGCCCGATATACAGCAGTGAGGCGGCGGAGGTTCGCCGTGCGCTGGGCGATACGCCGATTTATCGGGCGGATATGGGCGCTGACGCAGTGGACATTCGCAAGGCGGATTTGCGCTGCGCCGCCTTTGTCATCGGCAGCGAGGGGCAGGGCGTGAGCGAGGCGTGGCGCAGCGGCACCGATGCGGTGCTGATTCCGATGGCGACGAGCAGCGAGAGCCTCAATGCGGCGGTGGCCGCCTCGATTGTACTCTGGGAAATGGCGAGGGAGGACGCAGATGGCAGCGAGTAAATATTGGGTCTGGCTGGCGATGCGCAAGCACGTTTCCCCGATGGATTATATGAATCTGCTCTACCATCTCGGCTCGGCCGAGCAGGTGTTCATGGCCGAACAGGAGACACTGGAGCGGGACTTCAGCTTGAGCAAATCAGCGACGGCCTCTCTGCTGGATAAGGACTTGCAGATGAGCAGCTGGATTCTCAAGGAGTGCGACCGACTCAACGTGCGCATCATGACTTACGCCGACGGCGACTACCCCGACCGCCTCAAGCAGCTGAACGACCCGCCGCTGGTACTCTACATTCGCGGCAAGTGGATTCCGCTGGATGAGATGATGGCCGTGGGTATCGTCGGCCCTCGGGAGTGCAGCACGTATGGTGTGCGCGTGGCGGGTGATTTTGCAAACGGTCTTGCCCGCAAGGGCGCCGTGGTGGTGAGCGGCATCGCCAGAGGTGTGGACGGCACGGCGCTGCGCGCCTGCCTCGTGGCGGGCGGCTTTCCTGTTTCTGTGGTGGCAAACGGCGTGGACGTGGTTTACCCCCGTGAGCACGCCGCTCTGTATGAGGACGTGGCGGCTCGGGGCATGATAATCTCCGAGTACCCGCCGGGCACGGGCGTGAAGCCCGACCACTTCCGGATGCGCAATCGGCTGATTTCCGGGCTGTCGCTGGGCGTGCTGATTGTGGAGGCCGCCGAGCGCAGCGGCGCACTGATTACCGCCCGCCATGCGGTAGAGCAAAACCGGGACTGCTTCGTTGTCCCGGCAGATATTTACTCGCCCACCGGTATTGGGACAAACCGTCTTTTGATGTCCGGCGCCAAGGCCGTGATTAGCCCGGAGGATATCATCGCAGACTACTATTATCTCTTCCCAAACCAACTGCGCCCGCCCGTACATCTGGACGCAAAACAGGCCGAAATCATGGGAAAAGCGCCCGAGGAGAAGCAGAAAAAAACGGAACAAAAAGAAAAAAAGGTTGACAATCCGGCGGGGCTGCAATATATTTCATTAACAGAGGCCATTCACACGGCGGGGCTCTCTGACGACCAGATTGCCATTTTGCGGGCGCTGGAGAACAAGAGCTACACGCAGGAAGAGCTGGTGGAGCTGATTCAAATTTCAGCCAAGCAAGTGATGACTGCGTTGACCCATCTGGATTTGGGCGACTATGTGCAGGAGCTGCCCATGCGGCGCTACACGGGAAAAACAGGCATTCGGGACGAATGAACGATAAGTATGATATGAGGGAACAAAATGGCAAAAGCAGTGAAAAATAGCTTAATCATCGTAGAATCTCCGGCCAAGGCCAAAACCATTGAGAAGTATCTCGGCGCAGGCTATGTGGTGAAGGCATCAATGGGGCACGTGCGGGATTTACCCAAGAGCAAAATCGGCGTCGATTTTGACGGCGGCTTTATCCCGGACTACCAACCCATCAAGGGCAAGGAGGATACGATTAGCGATTTGCGCAAGGCGGCGAAAAAGGCGGACATGGTCTACCTCGCCACAGACCCGGATCGCGAAGGTGAAGCTATTTCCTGGCATTTGAAGGAACTGCTGGAGCTCTCCGGCGACCGCACCCGCAGAGTAACCTTTAACGAGATTACCAAAAAGGTGGTCACCGAATCTATGGCCAACCCTCGTGAAATTGATCAGGATTTGGTGGACGCCCAGCAGGCGCGCCGGATTCTCGACCGCATTGTGGGCTATCAGCTCTCGCCGCTGCTGTGGCGGAAAATCCGCCGGGGGCTCTCGGCGGGGCGCGTGCAGTCGGTGGCGACGCGCATGGTGGCCGAGCGGGAGGAAGAGCTAAAAAGCTTCGTGCCGCAGGAATATTGGAACCTCGATGCGGATTTGCAGCGCACCATTAACGGCAACGCAAAGTTCGAAGCCCGCTTCCACGGCAGAGAGAAGAAGATGGAGCTGCACAGCCAGACCGAGGTGCAAACGGTTCTTGATGCGGTGCAGACCGCACCGTTCCTGGTGGAGAGCGTAAAACGGCAGGACAAAAACCGCGCCCCTGCGCCGCCCTTTATCACCTCCACCTTGCAGCAGGAGGCCTCACGCAAGCTCAACATGACACCCCGACGCACCATGTCCATCGCCCAGCAGCTCTACGAAGGCGTAGACATTGCCGGCGAGGGCACAGTGGGTCTGATTACCTATATGCGTACCGATTCGCTGCGCATCAGCGTCGAGGCGCAGGCCAGCGCCAAGAGCTTTATTCTGGGGCGCTACGGCAAGGATTATTATCCCGAATCCACCCGCTTTTATAAGAGCAAAAACAGCGCGCAGGATGCGCATGAGGCCATCCGCCCCAGTGACGTGACGCTGGTGCCCGACGACATTCGCAAGAGCCTCACCGCCGAGCAGTATCGGGTGTACCGCCTCATCTGGAGCCGCTTTGTGGCGTCCCAGATGGCGAGCGCCGTGTACGACAGCGTGGCCATTGCCATCGGTAGCGCAGGCTATCAGTTTAGAGCCAACCACAGCGCCCTCAAGTTCGGCGGCTTCACCGCCGTGTACGAGGAGGGACGCGACGAGGAGACTGTGGAGAAAAATTCGCCCCTGCCGGACATGAGGGAGGGCGAGCAGCTCGACCTGCTGGCGCTGCGGCCGGAGCAGCACTATACCCAGCCGCCCGCTCGCTACACCGAGGCGACGCTCATCCGCTCGTTGGAAGAAAAGGGCATCGGCCGACCCTCCACCTATGCACCGACGATTTCGACGATTCTTGACCGCGAATACGTGGTCAAGGAGGGCAAATACCTGCGTACCACGCCGCTGGGCGAGGTGGTCACGGGTCTGATGAAGGAGCGCTTTCCAAACATTGTTGACTTTGCGTTCACCGCCAACATGGAGGGACATCTCGACGAGGTGGAAGAGGGCAAGCAGCAGTGGAAAGCGGTGCTCGCCGACTTTTACGGCGGCTTTTCCGAGACGCTGGCCGCAGCGGAACTGGCATTAGACGGTGAACGAATTAAAATTCCCGCCGAGGAGACGGACGAGCTGTGCGACCTGTGCGGAAAAAATATGGTGGTCAAGTCGGGACGGTTTGGTCGTTTTCTGGCCTGCCCGGGCTACCCCGAGTGCGGATTCACCAAGCCCATTGTCATTGAAATGCCCGGCAAATGCCCCAAGTGCGGCGGCCGGATTTTGAAGCGCACGAGTAAAAAGGGCTATGCCTACTACGCCTGCGAGCAGGTGAAGGAATGTGGCTTCATGACCTGGGACGTGCCGGTGAAGGACAACTGCGCCGAGTGCGGGCAGACCATGTTCAAAAAGTCGGGCAAGGGCGCAAAAAAGCCGTTTTGCATCAACGAGGCCTGCGCAAACTTCACGCCCGAGGACAAGCGCGGCGGCTATAAGAAAAAGCCCACTGCCGACGGCGAAAAAACTGCCGCCGCCGAGAAGCCCGCCAAGAAAACCACAAAAACCGCAGTGAAAAAGACTGCGGCGAAGAAACCTGCTGCGAAGAAACCCGTCGCCAAGAAAGCAGCGGCAAAAAAGCCTGCCGTAACAAAAGCGAAGAAAGACAGCGAAGCATGAGCGAACTCCGAGTCATGGTCATCGGCGCAGGGCTGGCGGGCAGCGAAGCCGCATGGCAGCTGGCGCAGCGGGGCATCCCCGTGCGTCTGCACGAGATGAAACCGATCAAGAAAAGTCCGGCGCACCACAGCGACGATTTCGCCGAGCTGGTCTGCTCCAACTCCCTGCGCTCGGATGCGCCGAGCAATGCGGTGGGTCTGCTCAAAGAGGAACTCTCTGCGCTTGGCTCGCTGATTATGGAAGCCGCTTACGCCACCCGTGTGCCCGCCGGTGGCGCTTTGGCCGTTGACCGGGAGGGCTTCGCCGCTCTGGTCACGCAGAAACTGCGCAGCCACCCTTTCATTGAGGTGGTAGCGGAGGAAGTCACGGAGCTGCCCGAGGGCGAGCCCGTGATTGTGGCCTCCGGCCCGCTGACGAGCGATGCGCTGGCAAAGAGCATTGCGGACTACTTCGGCGGACACGAGAGCCTGTATTTTTTCGATGCCGCTGCGCCGATTGTCACGGCGGAGAGCGTGGACATGAGCTGTGCCTACTTCGCCTCCCGCTACAACAAGGGCACGCCGGATTATATCAACTGCCCCATGAACGAGGCGGAGTACAACGCCTTTTGGCAGGCGCTGACCACCGCCCGCGAGGCCGTGCTGCACGACTTTGAGGACAAAAAGGTGTTCGAGGGCTGCATGCCCGTCGAGGTCATGGGTCGTCGGGGGATTGACACGCTGCGCTATGGCCCGATGAAGCCCGTGGGTTTACCCGACCCGAAAACCGGGCAGGATGCCTTTGCAGTGGTTCAGCTGCGGCGGGACAACGCAGAGGGCGAATTGTATAATCTGGTGGGCTTTCAGACGCATCTGGCCTTCCCCGAGCAAAAGCGGGTGTTCTCCATGATTCCCGCCCTGCGCCATGCGGAGTTTGTCCGCTACGGGGTCATGCACCGCAACACCTATCTGGACTCGCCCCGCTTTCTCAATCGCTACTATCAAGTGAAAACCGAGCCGAACCTCATGTTCGCCGGGCAGATGACCGGCGTGGAGGGTTATGTCGAGAGCGCTGCGTCGGGTGCGCTGTGCGCCATAGAATTGGCCGCCAGGCTGCGCAGTGCGCCGCCCTGTAATTTCCCTCAAGAGACGGCCATTGGTGCGCTGGCGGCGTATATATCCAACGAGAGCGTGATGAATTTCCAGCCCATGAATGTAAATTACGGAATTTTCCCCTCCTTTGATGTGAAAGGTGCGCTCAAGCGGCTGAGGGAAGAGAGAAAACAACAGCCGCAGGCAGAGTCTGCCAATCGGCCTATGACGAGGAAGCAGTGGAAGCAGTCGATGCTAGCTGAGCGGGCGACAGCTGCGCTCACGCAAATCATAAAAGAGCGGAGTGATATATTTGAACATCGTGATTGATGCCATGGGCGGCGACTATGCGCCGAAAGCCCCTGTTGAGGGTGCTATCGCAGCGTTGAAGGCTCGCCCCGGACTCCACGTGACTCTGGTGGGCAAGGGCGAGCTGCTCTTGGAAACGCTAAAAGCGCTGGGCTACAACGAGCTGCCGCAGGGTCTCGAGCTGCGCAATGCGGAGGAGGTCATCGAAGTCTGCGACGACCCGTCCAACGCCTTCCGCAAGAAAAAGGACTCGTCCATCACCGTGGGGCTCAGCATGGTCAAGCAGGGCGAGGGCGATGCCTTCGTCAGTGCGGGAAGCACCGGTGCGCTCCTCTCCGCCGCCACCTTGCTTTTGGGGCGGATTCGAGGCATTCGCCGTGCGGCGATGGCGCCTGTGATTCCCACGACGGGCAATGGCGCAATTTTGATTGACTGCGGCGCCAATGCAGACTGCACGCCGGAATACCTGCTCCAGTTCGCCTACATGGGCAACTTCTGCGCCCGGCAGATTATGGGCGTGGCAAAGCCGCGGGTGGGTCTGCTCAACATTGGCGCAGAGCCTTCCAAGGGCACCGACTTACAGCGGGAGACGCATGCGCTGCTCACGGCGGCGGGCGAAGCGGGACGGATTCACTTCATCGGCAACGTGGAGGCCAAGGAGGCCATCACGCAGGACGTGGTGGATGTCATCGTCACGGACGGCTATGCGGGCAACATTTTCCTCAAGACCCTCGAGGGCACAGGCAGCATGATGGGCAAGCAGATCAAGGGCGTGCTGACGACCAACACGCTCACGAAGATTGCCGCCGCCATGATTATGAAGCCGCTGAAAGCCTTTATGAAAAAGGCGGACGGCAACGAGGTGGGTGGAACACCATTCATCGGCATCGCCAAAACCGTCATCAAGGCGCACGGCAGCGCCAATGCACGGGGTTTTGAAAATGCGATTTACCAAGCGGTGAAGTACGCAGGCTCCACGCTGATTTCTGATATTGAGGCGAACATCGAGGATATGAAGGTGTGACGCAGCGGCTGCTGCGCAAACATTATTTTTCTGAACATGGAAAAGAAAATGAATAAGTGCTGAAAAGGTATTGACAAGTCGGGTGTATTCACTTATTCTATGTATCGTCATTTCTATGTATATTTTGTGACATAAAAGGAGCGACTGAGCATGGTCTTTGAAAAAATTGCGCATTTGATTTCCGAGCAGTTTTCCGTGGAGCTGGATAGCGTCACGATGGAGACAAGCTTTGAGGATTTGGGTGCAGACTCGCTGGATATCGTGGAGCTGTCTATGGCACTCGAAGAGGAATTCGATGTGGGCGAGATGGGCGACGACGATTTGTCCGGCGTTGCCACGGTGGGTGACCTGGTGCGCCACATTTCCGAAAAGCTGGGCGAGTAATGAAACAGCTGGAAGAAAAGCTGGGCTATCAGTTCCAAAACCCGTCCCTGCTGCGCCACGCCCTGTGCCACAGCTCGTTTGCCAACGAGCATAAGTGCGGCGGCTCAGCGAGCAACGAGCGGCTGGAGTTTCTGGGCGATTCGGTGCTTGGCATGATTACGGCGGAGCATCTTTTTCGCACGCAGAGAGCGGTGGGCGAGGGCGATTTGACCCGCACCCGTGCGGCTTTGGTCTGCGAAGGTAGCCTCTTTGATGTGGCGAAAACGCTGGATTTGGGTGCGCACCTTCATCTCGGTAAGGGCGAGGAAGCCGGCGGCGGGCGCAACCGCCCGAGTATTCTCGCCGACGCTGTGGAGGCGATTTTTGCGGCGGTCTATCTGGACGGCGGCCTAGAAGCAGTGCGCTCCATCATCACCCGTTTGATTATCGAGCGGGGCGTTGTCGAGGCGGTGCGGCGGGATTACAAAACCGCTTTGCAGGAGCTGGTGCAGCGCAAGCCGAATCAAGAGCTGTGCTACGTGCTGGTGGACGAGAGCGGGCCGGATCATAACAAAACCTTCACCGCTGCGCTGAAGCTCAACGGCGAGGAGATCGGTCGAGGCACAGGCCGCACGAAAAAGGAAGCAGAGCAGGCGGCAGCACAGGCGGCGTTTGCGCTGCTGGAAAAAGCTTAAAACGAACGCCGGACTGCTGTCCGGCGCAATAAAGCGAATAACAAAACCGGGAGCGGCTTGCCGCTCCCGGTTTTTCTATTCTATTCGGCTTTTTGCCGTTCCCGCTCAGCCTGTCGGGCGAGGCGGAGCCTTTTCCGCTTGTGGCTGCGCAACAGCAAAATGACGGCGAAAATCAGCACCACGCCCAGAAGTGAGAAGATTGCGATTTGCAGCGCTGCCGCTCCTGTGTCCTTCCAAAACACCTTCCAGGGCGAGGCCTCCACATCGCTGAGCGCCACCAGATTCAGCGTGCCGTATTCGATGTCCTCGTAGCTGACGGTAATCGTGCCGAGCACCTGCCCCTTCACCACCGGTGCCTCCACCGCCTCGTCGAGCCACGTCACCGTGCGCTGAAACGACTCCTGCGCAAGGTCACGGGGAATGGTCGCCTCCAGCGAGCCAGAGGGGTGCGCCACCACGTAGTCGGCCACACTTGAGAGCGAAACGGGCAGCTCGCCGACTAAATCGTCCGTGGAGAGAATCTCCCGCCGGCTATATCCGGCGAAGCCCCACTCCAGCAGACGGCTGGATTCGCTGAGATAGGGGCGGTCAATGACAAGATTGGCGGCATCCTGCTTGAGCTCGGTGCCCATAATCACGGCGATGAGCTCCCGCTCGCCCTTTTGGGCGGAGGAGACGAGGCAGTAGCCCGCCTCGTCCGTGGTGCCGGTCTTGATGCCGGTGGCGGAGCTGTACAGATAGCCGGGGATGATGCGGTGGCTGAGTAAGTAGTTGGTGGTATGCAGCGTCCGCTGTGCGGAAACATTCGTGGCGGGCACGGTGTACACCGGTGCGGCCACGATGGTGCGAAACAGGGGCTTCGTCATGGCGTAGCTGGCCAGCACGGCCAAATCCCGGGCGGTGGTGTAATGCTCATCGTGGTGAAGCCCGTGGGCGTTCATATAGTGCGTGCCGCTGAGCCCCAACGCCTGCGCCTTGCTGTTCATCAAAGCGTAAAAATCCTCCAGACTGCCGCCGACGGCCTCTGCCAGCACGTTGGAGGCATCGTTGGCCGAGGCGACCATGAGGCAGTAGAGCAGCTGCTCGAGCGTGAGCTGCTCGCCGGGGCGAATACTCTGATGGCTGGAGCGGGGCGGGATGGACGCAATGGCGGACTCCGTGGCGGTCACCACCGTGGTTAGGCTCGAACCGCCCATCTCGATGTTTTCAATCACGAGCAGCGCCGTCATAATCTTCGTGGTGGAGGCGGGATAGACCCGCTCGTCCGCATTTTGGGCATAAAGAACATCGCCAAAGGCCGCATCCACCAAAATGGCCGCCTTGGCATCGAGCACCATCTCCTGCTCAAAAGCCAGCGCAAATTGAGGCAGGAGCAGAGTGAGAATTAAAATCAACGCAGGAAAACGTATTTTTTTCATGGTGTATTCTCCAAAAGTGTGCTAAAATAATATTTATGAAACAAGCGAAACCGGAATGATTTGCGCTGGAATTATCATACCACATTTTTTTAGAAAAGGCAACGAGGAGGGAGCAGTCTTGCAGGAAAAGAAAAGGCAGGGACTGCGTCCGGCCGAAACGCTGATTTTGGCGCTCACTGCTTGCGCATTGTGCTTTGTGCTGGGCTGGTTTTTTCGAGGCTCCGCTATGGCGAGACCCGCCACGCAGGGACTCGAACTCCTGCCGCCCCGCCAAGCGCAGGCAAGCGCCATGCCGCTGCCGGAGTCTGCCCCCGGCGAGCCTGCGCCCGTGATTGTGAATATCAACACCGCCGATGTGTACCTGCTCACGACCCTGCCGGGCATCGGCGAGAAGCGTGCGGCGGATATCATCGCCCATCGGGAGGCCAACGGCCCCTTCTCCATTGTGGAGGAGCTCACTGAGGTAAAGGGCATCGGGGATGCCATGTTTGCGGCGATGGAGCATCTGGTTACAGTAGGCTGAGAAAAGGGAGGTTTGGCATTGAAGATTTTAGTGGTTGACGACGAGGTTTTGTTGGTAAAGGGAATGAAATACAACCTCGAAAACGAGGGTTATCAAGTGGATGCGGCTTACGACGGCGAAGAGGCCGTCGAGATGGCGCGCAGCGGCGGGTACGACTTGATTGTGCTGGACGTGATGATGCCGAAGATTGACGGCATGGCTGCCTGCATGCGCATCCGGGAGTTTTCCAGCGTCCCGGTGATTATGCTCACGGCGAAGGACAACGACGGCGACAAGCTCATGGGCTTTGAATCCGGCGCAGACGACTACATCACAAAGCCCTTTAATATTTTAGAGCTCAAGGCCCGCATCCGCGCTCTGCTGCGGCGGGCGGGCATGGCTGAGCGGGAGGGGCACGCCTCCGCCCGTCTCTCTTACGGCAGCATCACCATCGACAGCGATGCCCGCGCCGCATGGCAGGGCGAAAAGCCGGTAGACTTGACGGCGAAGGAATACGACTTGGTCGAGCTGCTCATGCGCAATCCGGACAGGGTTTATTCCCGCGAAAATCTCCTCAACATCGTCTGGGGCTATGAGTACATCGGCGAATTTCGCACGGTGGACGTACACATCCGCCGCCTGCGCGAAAAGCTGGAGGCAGACCCCGCAAACCCCAAGCATATTTTGACCAAGTGGGGCATCGGATACTACTTTAACCGCTGACGGCGGCGCACGAAGCGAGGGAGGTGAGGGCATTTGGAAAAAATACTGGCGTGGCGTTCGCTGCGGCTGAAATATGCCTTGACCAACTTTGTCGTGCTGGCGGTGACGCTGGTGCTGCTCAACACTTACCCGCTCATCGTCTCGCAGGACTTGGTATTTCAAGCGAAGGAGGCGAGCCTCCAGAGTCAGGCGAAGGTTATTTCCTCCCCACTCTCGGGTCTGAAAAGTCTCACGGAGGAGGGCGTGGGGTATGTGATGGAGCAGCTGGGTAACGTGGGCGTCACCCGAGCCATCATCACCGATGCCTCCGGCTGGGTGCTCTACGACACGGCGGGGGAGCTGGGCAAGGCGGCGCTGCTGCGCGAGATTTCCGTGGCGCTGGCGGGCAGCGCAGTTTTTCACAGCGCATACAGTGACGAGACCTTTTACAGCTGGGCGGCTGCGCCGGTGACTTATCGGAACGCCGTCATCGGTGCGGTCTATCTCTACGAGGCCGATGGCCAGCAGGGCGCTCTGATTGAGAGCATACAAAATAATTTCAGAAACATTTCTCTGGTCATCGGATGCTTGACCATCTTAATCAGCATCGCCTTTTCCAGCGCACTGATGCGGCGCATGGACAGTCTCCTGCGCGCCATCCGCACCGTGCGGGACGGCGGATACAGCCACCGCATCGCCCTCACCGGCGGGGACGAGATTACCCGCCTGACGGAGAACTTCAATGAGCTGGCCGGGCGGCTGGAGACCACCGAGCAGGTGCGCCAGCAGTTCGTCTCCGATGCCTCGCACGAGCTGAAAACGCCGCTGGCGTCCATTCGCCTGCTCTCCGACTCCATCCTCCATGCGGACAATATGAAAACCGAAATGGTGCGGGAGTTCGTCTCCGACATCGGCAACGAGGCGGAGCGCCTCACCCGTATCACGGAAAAACTGCTCACGCTGACCAAGCTTGACAGCGAGGTCGCCATGACCACGGAGCGGATTTCTCTGCCCGGGATTTTGGAAAAGGTCACGGACACGCTGGCGCCGCTGGCGGCGCAGAGCAGCGTTTCGATTCATCTGGAGCTTCACGGCGAGGGCAGCGTCATCGCCAACGACGACGACCTGCACCAGATTGTGTTCAACCTGGTGGAAAACGCCGTGAAGTACAACGTGCTCGGCGGCCATGTTCAAGTGATTTTAGCGGAGAGCGACGGGCAGGTGACCGTCACCGTGGAGGACACCGGCGTGGGCATCCCGGAGGAGGAGCGCAGCAAGGTGTTCGACCGTTTTTATCGGGTGGACAAAGCGCGCTCGCGCACCGCAGGCGGCACAGGCCTCGGCTTGAGCATTGCCCGTGATTTGGCTCGCCAGCACGGCGGCACCATCGAGGTGCAGCAGCGGGCGGGCGGCGGCAGCGTGTTCCGCCTAACCCTGCCGGATGGCAAGGAGGTGGCCGGAGCATGAGGAAGCCTTTGATTTCGCTGGCGCTTGTATGCCTGCTTTTGCTCTGCGGCTGCGAAAAACCTGCGCCGGAGCCGCTGGAGGGCTCGCACCGGCTCTACTACGTCACGGCGGGCTACAGCAGCGACTGGTCGAGCGCAATCTCCGATGAAACCTACTCACCACCGGAGGGAACAGTCACCCCGGAAAGCCTGCTGCGCCGCCTGTTCCAAGGGCCGACAGACGCACTGCTACGCTCGCCTATCCCTGCGGGCACCCGCATCAAAGCCATGGAGCTCAAGGAGGGCGTCGTCTATCTGGACTTGTCTGAATCCTACGCCGGCCTCTTCGGCATGGAACAAACGCTGGCCGATGCATGCATCACGCTGACCCTCTGTCAGCTCGAGGAAGTGGACGGCGTTTCCATCACGGTGGACGGTCGACAGCTTTTGTATCATAATCAAGAAATATTATCAACAAGCCTCTATATTTTGGAAGAAATCACGGTTGACAGCGAGGCGGGAAGCAAGTAAGATATATCTTAACCGTTTCCCCGATGGAAGCGAAAAATTGATTGAAGGAGTGAACCCAGATGCATCACATTGATACCCAGTGTATCCATGAGGGCTACAAGCCCGGCAACGGCGAGCCGCGCCAAGTGCCCATCATCCAAAGTACAACATTCAAATACGAGACGAGTGAAGCTATGGGGATGCTCTTTGACTTAGAGGCCGCCGGTTATTTTTACACCCGTCTGCAAAACCCCACCAACGACCATGTTGCGGCGAAAATCTGCGCCCTTGAGGGCGGAGCGGCGGCGATGCTGCTCTCCTCCGGACAGGCTGCCAGCTTCTTTGCCGTGTTCAATCTCTGCTCCGCAGGCGACCATGTGGTGGCCTCCAGCGCACTCTACGGCGGCACCTATAACCTCTTCGCCGTGACCATGAAGCGCATGGGCATTGACTTCACCTTCGTGGCTCCCACCTGCTCCGACGAGGAGCTGCAAGCGGCCTTCCAACCGAACACCAAGTGCGTCTTTGGTGAGACCATCGCAAACCCTGCGCTCGTGGTGCTGGATATTGCACGCTTCGCCGATGCCGCTCACGCAAACGGCGTGCCCTTCATCATCGACAACACCTTTGCCACGCCCGTCAACTGCCGTCCCATCGAGTGGGGCGCAGACATTGTCATTCACTCCACCACCAAGTACATGGACGGCCACGGCACCAGCGTGGGCGGCTGCATCGTGGATGCGGGCAAGTTCGACTGGATGGCCTACAAGGACAAATTCCCCGGTCTGACCACCCCGGACGAGAGCTATCACGGCATTGTCTACGCCGAGAAATTCGGTCTGGGCGGCGCTTTCATCACGAAGGCGACAGCGCAGCTCATGCGCGACTTCGGTGCGATTCCATCGCCCTTCAACTGCTACCTGCTCAATCTGGGCTTGGAGAGCCTGCACGTGCGTATGCCCCGTCACTGTGAAAACGGCCGCAAGGTGGCCGAGTTCGTGAAAAACCACCCGAAAATCGAGTGGGTCACTTACCCCGGCCTCGTCGGTAACGGTGACGAGGCGCTGGCGGCGAAATACCTGCCCAACGGCTCCTGCGGCGTGGTGATTTTCGGCGTGAAGGGTGGCCGCACAGCGGCGGAGGCCTTTATGAAGCACCTCAAGCTCGCTAGCATTGCCACCCACGTGGCCGACGCAAAAACCTGCGTCCTGCATCCGGCCAGCGCCACGCACCGCCAGATGAGCGACGATGAGATGCGAGCAGCGGGCATTTCCCCCGACCTCGTGCGCTTTTCCACCGGCATTGAGCATGCCGACGACATCATCGCCGACATCGAGCAGGCGCTCGCTGCTGTGTAAAAAACGATAAAAATGAAAGCGCCTCTGTCAAAAGATAGAGGCGCTTTTTTCATCCTAAAAGCAGCGATGCCTAGAATAAATGGGGATTGAATACAATCAACCAGATAATAGAAAAACCGCTGATTAGACCTGTGGTGAGGGTGTAAACCCAGATGCGGACGGCCTTCTTTTCCTCCGACTTTGCTAAGACGGTCTGATAAAAAACACCCTGTCCGACCATGAAGAGCAGGGAGAACCTGATAAAATGCTGAAAGAACGCAGGACTCCCCGCCATGTAGGTGAAGCCGCCAAAGTGGACGGCGATAAGAGAAGCCAACTGCATAAAAATCTGCGTGACTGCGTTGGCTGCAAAAACGAAGACTAGCTGCCTTTTCCTCTCAAAAGCAAAGCATAGCGCAGCTAAAAGCCCAACCGTGAGAGCGGCAAGAAGACGAATGGCAACACCTGTAATTGCCGTTGGCAGGCGGTTGCTGGGTGCGAGGATTACAGTATCGCCCTCTACTTGGGCAGAAAAATGGCCGTGGTAGCTCTCGCAGCGCTGTATGGAGCTAACGAGTAGACGGTCTTCGGCCGGAAAGTAGAGCAGAAGCTTGAAGGGTTCAAGTGGAGGGTTATTCCAGAGGAATTGCTGCGTGTATGTGCAATTTTTTACAAACTGGAGGAATTATATCCATCCGCATCTTCATGCTCTAAAAAGCGGCAGAACGCCTCATATTCGTCATCGCCGGGATAATGGTCAGGGCCGACGTCCTCCAGCATATAGTAGTAGTCAGTGCTTCTAACCGGGAAAATAGCGGTGGCGTAATAACTTTGGCCTGACAGCCCTTGAAATGTGACTGTCAGAGTGGGGCTGACACCTGTGGTGACAAAGCCTGTGTAAATGACTAAGAAAGAAAGCGGCATGGCGAGGCACAAAAGTATCACAAAAGCAGTGAGCATCTTTTTCAAAAGGCAGACTCCTTTATTATATTTATAAAAACTTTTCATCTTTTTTTAATCTGAATCTAGGACTCATTAAAAACTAGAAGCGTAAAATAGTGAGTAAAGATTGGAGAGAGAGTCATGACAAAGGTTTTACAGCGATATCGGC
>JGI994J12354_10001149_pt1 | contig 26866 bp, 25 predicted proteins | sample IntmicLarv3ML3BL_FD_12354 | JGI IMG/M metagenome (IMG submission 12354)
GACCGGAGGAGTGTTGAGCAAAGAATCATACAAAGCCATACTCGATCTTGCAGTGGATCACGACATCACGATCCTTTCGGACGAGGTCTATGACGCATATGTCTACGAGGGGGAACACCACTCTTTCATACCGCATCTGAACCGGGCGATAGTTGTGAACGGATTCTCCAAGATGATGTCCGTGACGGGATGGAGGATGGGTTTCATCTGCGGAAACGAGGAAATAATGCCCGATCTCATAAAAATGCAGTATCATCTTTGCGCAAGCCCCAACATGCCTGCACAATACGGGATACTCAACGCATTACCGAACATAGATTCCCATCTAAAGAATGCCAACAGGATCTTCAAAGCCAGACGCGATCTCATCTCTAAAAGGATCAATGAGATAGAGGGTATGAATATCATCCCCCCGAGAGGCTCCTTCTATGCGTTCCCTTCCTACGACATGAAAATGAAGTCGGAAGATCTTGCAGGAGAACTCGCAAAGAACGGCTTGATATGCACACCCGGTTCCGCATTCGGAAAATACGGGGAAGGACACCTCAGATTCTCGTACGCGGCAGATGAGAAGAAGATTAACGCAGGAATGGATATCCTCGCTGATACCGTTAAAAAACTAAGAGAGTAACAACATGACAGAAAGAATCAATTTTGATGACCCCAACGCAGACCTGTTCGGAAGGAACGAAGAGGAATCCGAAGAAGAACAGGCTTACAAACAAATATACGAAAAGAATCCGAAAAGGGTCGCTGCACTGGGTGACCTGTGGTATAACGAGATGATTAAAGAGATCGAGTCCATGGATATCCCGGAGGAAGCGAAATACAAAATGATATTCAGTATGACCTCCAACAGCATATTCGACATGCTGGGGGACGCGTGTACAACTGACACTGCTCTCGACGCCACTTTTTCGTTCGACATCTACATGGGAGTCTCGCTTACCAACAAGAAATTCAAAGTCGATCTATTCAAGGAACATCAGAAGGCACTTGCAGATATTGAACGGGAGAAATTCCCCAGCGACGAAGAGTATGAGAAAGCTATCCTCGAATTCGAAGAGAGATGGTGGGACATCCCTCAGCCTCTTTTGGATAAACGTACTCCGAACGATGCCATAATGGAATCCTTGAGTAAATACGGACTGACAGAATGAACGATGTCACCGCTTCTGCTCCAGGAAAGTTCGTCATCCTCGGAGAACACGCTGTAGTCTACGGAAAGCCTGCGATAGCATTGGCAATCAACAGAAGATTCTACATAAGGGTCAAAAAGAGCGATGAACTCAGAATCAACAATGAACCGATCACCCTTGACGGGAACCCGCATCTGCGCTACATCCTCGGAAAGAACGATATGTTGCCCGTATCGGTTCATATGGACAGCAAGATACCTACCGGATCGGGGCTCGGTTCTTCCGCCGCCCTTTCTGTAGCATTTTCCGCCGCTATGCGTTACATGAACGGAAGATCAGTGGATCTGAAAGAGATATCCAGCGAAGCGTTCGAAGCAGAATATTTCAGCCAAGGCAGGGGAAGTCCCATGGACACCTCTGCATCTGCATACGGTCACGGAATAACCCTGAACATACCGGGCAAAGAAGAGGACCGCCTATGGGATATCAAGAAAAATGAGAACGCCTGGAACATATCAAAGATCGAAGTTCCAGAGATGACATTCGTCGTGGGATATACTGGCATCAGGGCAGCCACCGGACCTCTCGTGGAGAGGGTCAGAAAATACAAGGACAGTAACGGATTCGCTGCGGATATTGTCAACGAAATAGGGTCCATTACACTCGAGGGCGCGGATGCTATCCGAAAGAACGATATCGTGAAACTTGGAAAACTCATGACAGAGGATCACAAACTCCTTTCCATACTGGGGGTTTCCTGTAACGAATTGAATAAACTTGTCAACGCAACCTTGCCTCATGCATACGGTGCAAAACTTACAGGATCGGGAGGCGGGGGCAGCATGATCGTCCTCACCGATAAGCCAGACAAAGTATGTGAAGCGATCTCATCCCGGGGAAGTGTGCCGTTCATAGTCAAAACTAACGTCGAAGGGGTCAAAGTATCAAACAACGATCCCAACGACAAAAGATGAAAAATGTAAAGAAAGTGGCCTAAGCCACGTTAAAAAATCAGATCAGGTCTTCGAACCCTTCGACGACAGCCGGGAATTTCTCTTTGATCACTTTGAGGAGATTGTAGACGTTGACTTCCTCGATATCCGATCCGGTTATCAATTTAACAAGCTCGTCAATGGTCTCATCGTCAAGTGTCGCAAGTCTCTCTTTCGCCATCCAATTCCTGTAGAGTTTGTCTTCCATCCTGTCACGCCACATCTTCTCGTACGGCATGAATGCCTGCTTCGAGAAGTCATTCTTCTTGTTGCATTCGACAAGGACCTTTCCGGCGTACATACCGGTCCTGCAGGCATGACATATGCCTCCTCCGGTTATAGGGTCGATTATCCTTGCTGCGTCTCCGACGAGTATGATATTATCGTCGACCGCACATTCGAGACCAGGACATAATGACACCATCCCTGCCGCAACTTCCACTGCCTGGCTATTCTTGAATCTCGGATCGTTTGCAATGAATTTATCCAGATAGAACTTGGCATCTGCGTTCTTACATCTTGTACCCAAGATACCTATCCCGACATTGGCGATCCCTTTGCCCTTGGGGAATATCCAAAGGTATCCTCCCGGGGCCATGGAACCTATATTGAACTCACAATATTCCGGATCGATGTCGGCATTGACCATCCTGTACTGGATACACGAATCGATATCGTTCAATTCCAGACTGGTGTCTATTCCTGCCCATCTTCCGACCTGTGATTCGTATCCGTCGGCCGCTACAATGGCCTTCGCACGGATCTCTATCGGCTCTCCCAGACTTTTAGCTTTTATCCCGACGAGTTTCCCATTCTCTCTGATCACATCTGTACAGGAGGTCCTCATCATGAGTTTGGCGCCTGCTGCGACCGCATCGACTGCCAGGGCCTTATCGAAAAGATGCCTTTCGAGCACATATCCGACCTCGGATCCTGCTTTGCTCTCATCGAGTTTGAATTCATATCCGCTTGGAGATCTTATCACTGCCCCCTTCATATCCGCGCATATCCATCTGGGGTCAGGTGTTATCCCGACCTCCTCCAACCACCTTTTCGAGACACCCTCGGCACACCTGAGCGGCGAACCTACCTCGGCCTTCTTCTCGATCATTATGGTGTCGAGTCCTCCCTGGGCACAGAATTTGGCCGCCATGCTGCCTCCCGGACCTGCACCGACCACTACCACATCACAATTGTAAGTCTTCATGTTCATGCCTCCATTGAAAGTGCATTCACAGGGCACAGCTTCACGCATCTCTTACATTTGGTGCATTTGTTACTGAATTCCAAAACAAAATCGTTAAGGAATATCGCATTGACCGGACAGGACCCTACGCATCCCCCGCAATGCAGACATTTATCGACGTCTACTTTCATCTGAATACCTCTTTTTAATCAGCCTTCTGATCCTCGGGGACCTCGAGAGCGGCCTCCAATTCTGCAGCACCCTTCTTGTTGTTTGCCTTCCAGACGTCCAACGGCACGGAGAATTTCTTCTCGATCTTCGCACGATATTCCGGTCCGCCGTTATACGCACAGAACGGAATAACCTGACAGTCCGGAGTGATATAGTGAACTCCACAACGTCTCACCCTTTCAACATCATAATTGAACGAATCCTGGAAATGCATCGCTCCGAAGTACATCATCTTCCATGAGAATGCGGCGAGTGTTACCTTCGACTTATCGCTCATGATGCTGGACATCATCTTGACAAACTGTCTTTTCTTGATGCCTCCGGAAGATTCTCTTCGATTATAGTGCGATTGAGCAGCTTGATGAGCTTCAGAACATACATCTTCTTGAATCTCGAATTATCAGCTTTTGCTGATATCTCAGCAAGTCCTCTGGAGAATGTGTCCACATCAACGAATCTTGGGAATGGAACGACGTTTTCTTTATCGTCCATGAACACATAGGTAGCTATCCCGCAATGGGGATGTGTGGTGAATGTGACCTTGTTCTGATTCAAAATTATCGATGCAAAGTCCGATATCGGTGCAACCACAGGGACTGGATACCAATCATCCTTGGTGGTGTATCCTGTCTGTTCCTGGAAAGCCTTTACAAGATCTGGCAATGTGAATCTTCCGCGAGAAAGTTCCTCATGGGTTATCCTTCCGGTGAAGGCCACAGGTTGGAAGTTTATTCCGCGGATTATATCAGAGTTATCGAATGCGAACTTAACCATTCCGCCGATCTGGTGATCGTTCATCTCTTTGACGATGGTGGGCACGAGAACTATCGAGGGGCACTTGCCGTCCTCTTCTTTGAGTTTCCTGCAATTCGCAATGACATCCAATTTTACTTGGAACATCTTACGGTCCCTCGCCTGAATATAAATATCATCAGTAAGGCCATCGAAGGAAAGATAGATCGTGTTCATACCGGCTCTGGAAGCTCCTTTGAGGAGTTCGTAATTCTTGGCGAATTCGATCCCGTTCGTTGCTGTCTGAACCTGGGCAAACTTTCTGTCTTTGGCTGCTTTAATTATATCAACGAATCTGGGGTGTATCGTCGGTTCTCCGCCAGAGAACTGAACTGCCGTACATTTTATAGGCTCTTCTGCCCTCAATGCATCCAGCATCTTACATATTGTTTCGTAATCAGGCTCGTATACATACCCCTGCTGATTCGCATTGGCGAAACAGATAGGGCAGTTCATATTGCATCTGTTGGTGAGATCGATGTTCGAAAGAGCAGAACATGTCAGCATGTCCACTCTCTGACCATCAACGAATACGTGAACGTTCTCCCCATCCTTGAGATTCTTATCCATTGGATTACGAAGTCCGATCCCGTCATGAGCGTATTTTTCTGCCTTGAGGAATAGTTCCGTGTCTGACCAATATACATCACAGAACTTTCCGTGCTCTGGACAGACCTTATCCATGTAAACCTTACCGTCCTTATCGAACAGTGTGGCATCAAGGATCTTTCCACACTCTGGGCAGATCGATTTCGTCTCTTTCGGGAGACCTTTCTTGACCGAGTAATCCCGCATTGTCGAAGTCATGGTACCACTTCGGAGAGTTACTGGGTACTTATAATACTTCCTTTAAAGTGGCGCTTAAAGCAACCATTACGGCACTAACTGTAATTGCCTCGTTATAAGCACTTATCACAAGAATCCTTGTTCGATGATAATACTGAAGAAGATTTCGAAAAGACTAGGCCCGTCACGTGGTGGACAGATGCCATTCGCGATAATCGCGGTGATCCTTCTCATCATGGGATCCGCATACGGCGCCGTGTCGGTACTGACCAAGGAAAGCGCACAAAATGCAGAGGACATTGTATCGGAACTCGGTACAATAGATTCGATGATAGCCGATACCAAAACAATGGTGGAGAAAGGTCTCGGAGAAATAATTTTCGATATCAGCACCGATTCTGACGGCGGCCCTTTGACTGAAAGGAAAGACAGATTCGATGAACGGTCCAAAACATGGTTGGGTACCGTATTTCCACGTCAGAACAAGGGTGTTTCTGTTACGATGATCGATCATGATATCGCCCTCTCAATAGAATCACTCAAACTCTCTGGTACAGACTCTCTCACCGAGGGATTCACCCCGTCATATCTGAAAGCAACAGGCTACTACACCGCGAAATTCGTTTCCGATACGGGAATATCCACGAAAACAACTGAAATATCGACGGACGGCAGTTGCGCCCTTCCCCTTGTGGCAGAACAAGGGTCGTTATTCGACAATATGGTCACCGGCCCGGGATCCGTACTCTCTCAAATGATGTCGTATCAACTAACCTCCTTGGCTCAATTCAGGGTCCTTAACGGATACGGCGCACTTGCCGAATACGGGGACATGGGTACGATGTCCATCCTTACACAGGAAGATGTCGATGAAGCCTACCGTAACTCCCTGAACGTGTTGGAACTCATGTGCTTCAGGAACACCGATGATGCAGAATTCAACAAAATGGAAAAAATCGATCTTGCGGATATCCTGGTGGCTTCCGATGGTCATATCGAGCTAGACATCTCTGCCATCTATTCTCAAGCTCTGATATCGATAACGGACGATCTCGTATTGAAATGGTTTGACTATTTCTACGGAAACCGTCTGCTGAATCTGTCTGATCGTGTTTCCGATATTTTCAGTAACGCCTTCGATTCGCTAAAGGGCTTCTTCTCAGGAAAGAACGAATTCTCTGCTGCCCCGTATATCGAGGCTCTGCTTACAGAGAACGGATATGATGCCTCATTTCACAGATATCTTCTGACAGGAAAGACATTCAATATCACAGTACCAGCAACGGCTGTGAAAGCAACTGTTGGAAACAGTACAGGAATCATCAATATACCAGAACTTCGAATCAATGTCCCATATCCTTCCGTCGATCTGATGAATTGGCCTGGGATATCGAAATTCAAAAGTAATTACCGTGAAGAAACCAATGAGATACGCGATTGGTTGAGGAGTGTCATCAACACCGCCGCTGTTGATATCGGTCAATCAAAAACATTCGGTACTGTAATAGTCAATATCGATCCCTCCGACGAAAGATCTCTCATGGATTCTGTCTCGGAAGCCATTCGCGTTGCACTCGACAAAGGGAACACTGAAGTTAATCGGATCATGACCAGTGCTATATCCACACAGACCATTTCCGATCCGTTCTACGCGGAGATCTACCGGGTCATTGCCAAAGATCACGACTCGATCTACATGGTGTCTCAATTCGAAAATAACATCCGATCGAATATTAGGGATGCCATTGATAAAGAATTGAAGACCCAGATAGGTACGATCCTTGATCCCACTGTTGTCGATACGGTGGTTGACAGTATCATAAACGGAAGCGAGGTCAGGAACGCTTTGAACAACTACAGATCCGCAACCGACAGATGCATTTCTGAACTTGAGGTCCTTATGAAAGTACCCGGAGGACAACCGGGTTTCATCAAAAGGGTAGCTATCGAGATCTTCAAATGCGGAGTACTGTTCACGGACACTTTTACAAACGTTTCAGAAAGGATCAACACACTTTGTGAAGAAGTCCTTCGTAATGAAGAAGTGGGGGCTTACGACGGCCTTATTGTACTTCCGACGGAAAAGGATTTCACGCTTGTATCGACAAACGGTGAAACGATAGAGAAACTTGAGATAAAGAGTGACCGCGCTCCCTCCGTCTGGATATTCGGCCCGAACGACAATCTCTCTGATTGTATGCACTATGTGGGATTCAATGAGAATACAGGCGCTTCATACAGCACCGCATTCTCTATATCCCTGAAGGATGAACTTTCTTATCAAGCTGACAGCACAGGTAAACTCGAAGCCGCAATGGGAACATCGGATTCCATCTACAAAGGCTCGGCCTCTATCGATATGGAATTAAAGATCGTTGTAGCCAGTGGATGGGGACTTGCAGGCGTGAAAGACTACAGAGCCAGCAATACCATCCTTGGTGATGCATGGAATGCTCTTGTGAAACTTCTCTCTCCTTTATTGGAACCTTTGAGAAAGGTCTTATCGATGATCTCTGATGCACTATCCGTCCTCAGTTCAGCATTGATGGAAGTAGCAAAATATGTAGCATCCATCGTCGAACGTCTCTACAATGCCATTATGGGTCCACTGGAACAATTGAAGAACTTCATTGAGGAAAAACTATCTGCAATATTCACTCCGATCGTAGAAAAAGCTGTTTTCCAAACAGACTGTCGGATTTTCTTTCATGGGATTCACTGTCACTTTCACGACCCAGATGTCGACATGGATCAATAACACCAAAACATTGCTGACAGTGAAGATGACAGGGGTCATCAACAAACTGACATTATCGGGGTCCATCACAATAAAACAGAAAGGTTCAGGATCGGATAAGGAACTTATTCTCTCGGGAGCCGCAGAGATAATCGCAGATAACTGGAACATACATGCGACCATCGATCCCATGATGAAATCCTCCATTCATATGATCTCAATGTACGGAACTGTGAAGGGAGTCAAATTTGATGTCCTGTTGCCCGATCTGGTACAGTATCAGCATATCGATTTTGCCTTATCCGATATCCCGGCAATAGGAATGATGCTTTCTAACATACCCATTCCGATACCTGGAATGAAAGCGTCGATTGATGCAGGTATTGATCTAAAGTACAACATACCCTTCGAAACAGGGATCCTGATAAACGAATTCGAATTGAATCCTCCCGGAGAGGATAAAGACAACGAATGGGTCGAATTATATAATGCGACCCTTTCGACCGTTGATCTCTCTGGGTATACCATACATGCCGGTTCCAACCCTCAGACAAAGGTTCACCGGATCACAAACATGATACTAACTCCCGGACAAAGGGAAGTGGTGTACCTTCCGGGATCTTTTCTGAATAACTCTGGATCATCGATCCTTTCGGGGGGAGAAACAGTGATCCTGAGGTCCCCTACAGGAGAGGATGTCACCAGTACCCCGGCAAAGAAAGATTCAAAGAACGATGGCCAGACCTGGCAGAGAGTTGCAGACGGCGCCATCGATTGGGTCCTTGCCGACGGAACTCCAGGTGGAGGGAACTGCGGAGGACTTATCAGCGGAGAAATGATCAAGACCCAGATATTAAAAGTTCTGAAGGATTCGGCTGTGAAGACCATGGGGAAAATGAAGAAACTTACCAGTACGGAAGACCTTTCTGAGTTCTTCAAGATCGCCATTCATGATGCTATTACAACCGGCATCGAACTGATCGCAGGATGTCTTGTTGAAGCATCAATTTTCATTTCCATTGAAATCGGAGATGCAACCTCAACGCTATGTGCAGGATTCCGTGTCGCACTGTCGATCGATTCGGGTTTCGTGGAAGAAGGGCTGAAATATCTTGTCGGAGAGATAGAATCTTTATTGATGAATATCGAGAACCCCTATGGTCTGAAGCTCAAGGAAGTCTTCACAGACAATGTTTACTTCGGAGTCACTGTGTACACAGGGATCTCGTCTCCCAAATTTCTGAACAACATCGACATGTATCCCGAGACCAAATTAGGAGTGCATATCGATACGAACATTTCCGGTCTTGTCCGATTGATCGGTAAAAACACTGGTACCTGGAAAGTCAACGCAGGAGTACTGATAATGGATTGTCCTTCGGCATTACTGCCGTCTGTCATGAAAGCGAATAAGACCTTGGATTCCGACCTATGGCTGATACGCGCAGTTTTTACTTCTGCGTGATATCCAAACCCTCATCCCCGCGCACGCGGGGTCTATTTATTATAGAAGATGCTTATAATCCTTCCATGGCTGGAATGAGTTTTAAGATTCCCACTGTCCTCACGTCCGAGGAACTTATGGATAAAGCCTTCCACAGAGCATCCAAGATCACCAAAAAGGGAAGCGATGCCTTGGACGGCAAGAAGAAAACCACTTTGGCCAAGATCACCGCCTCGGGCGATATCGTCACAACCACCCTGAACGGTTATATCAAGAAATTCCCCCGTATGGAGAAGGAAGAAGATTTTATACCCGAACTTGTGGATCTCATCATCGGGGTGGACCGTTACAAAAAAGCTTTAGGCGCCTTGAACTGGGCATCCAACAGGACCGAGAAACTGAAGAATGAGTCCCTGAGAGATGTAAGGCGGACCAAGGACCCCAGCACAATAGAAGCGATAAAGAATGGTTTTTACGGAAGGCTCTCGTCCTATATCCGACAGATCGAAGACGATCTTCTCTTCCTGCAGGATGCCAAGAACAAATTCAGAAAGCTCCCTGCAGTAGACCCTAAGATCCCCACAGTTGTGGTGGCAGGATTCCCCAATGTCGGAAAGAGCAAACTCGTGACCGAACTCAGTACCGCCGCTCCGGAGATCGCACCTTATCCCTTCACCACTAAAGGAATCATCATAGGTCACATCAAAGATGATTGGAGAATGTTTCAGATCATTGATACACCTGGGCTCTTGGATCGTGAGTTCGAAAACAGGAACAACATTGAGAAACAGGCAGTTCTGGCCTTGAGATATCTTACAGATGTCATGCTGTTCATTCTTGACCCGTCCGAATCGTGCGGATACGACATGGAAAAACAATTGGCACTTCTGAACACTGTGAAAGTCAATTTCTCCGAGGTTCCCATAATTGTTGCAGAAAGCAAAAGCGACCTTATGGTCACTGAAACCGATAACATACATTTCTCCGCGGAAACCGGTGAAAACATGGATAAACTTAGAGAAAATGTCCTGACTCCCCTCAGGAGCATATTCCGCGAAAGAGCCTTAGAGGAAGAGGTGTAGGCATGAACGATACCCTTGCATTGAGCGAGGAAATGAAAGCATACTTTAAACTACTCTCTGAGAAAACCGATATTTGCTACAAGATCGCCGAAAAAGCAAGGAAAATGGGGAGGGATCCCGAAGAGTCTGTGGAGATTCCTCAGGCAGAGGATCTGGCTTCACGTGTTGAAAAATTACTTTCAGATTATAATGTGGAAGGTGTGGCCGATGATATTCGAAGGCTTACGACCGAATATAATAATCGTGAGATCGTTGCTTTGATGATCGCGAAAGAAGTCGCAAGAAAACCTGCCAGCAGTCAGGAGGAAGCCGTCGACAGAGCTGTCAGAGTGGGATTGGCAGTACTGACCGAGGGCATATTGGTCGCTCCGCTGGAAGGTATCGCGAATACAAAGATAAAGACGAATTCGGACGGTTCAAGCTATATCGACCTTATTTTTGCAGGACCGATCAGAGCGGCAGGGGGCACCGGACAGGCCATGAGTGTCCTGATCGCAGATATGGTGCGCCAGGAACTCGGTATCGGAAAATACATTCCTACAAAAGAGGAGATCGCAAGATTCGATGAGGAGATCCCCCTCTACAAACAATGCCAACATTTACAGTTCTCACCGACTCCCCAGGAGATCAGCCTCATCGTAAGCAACTGTCCTGTCTGTGTCGACGGGGAAGGTACCGAAACGATAGAGATCTCCGGATACAGGGACTTACCTAGAATTGAGACGAATCGTGTCAGAGGGGGTGCATGCCTGGTCATCGCGGAAGGCATGTGTCAAAAGGCATCAAAATTGAAAAAACACGTGGATAAACTGAATATCGAAGGTTGGGAATTCATAGGAGAATACATCGAATCGCACAAAAGCGGCGGTGATGATGATAAGGACGAAGAAAAGATCGTACGCCCTTCCATGACCTATCTCAAAGACCTTGTTGCAGGAAGACCCATATTCGGACATCCTTGTCAAGTGGGGGGATTCCGCCTCAGATACGGAAGGGCAAGGACCGCCGGTCTTGCCGCTTTGGCTTTCAATCCCGCAAGTATGTATGCAATGGACGAGTTCATGGCCCTCGGAACCCAGGTCAAGATCGAAAGACCTGGAAAAGCATGCGTTGTCACTCCCTGTGATGCTTTGGACGGACCTGTAGTACTTCTCAAAAATGGAGATCTGGTCTACTGTCAGACCAAAGAGGAACTGATCGCAGTGAGGGACAATATCGTCGAGATCGTGGATAACGGGGAGATCCTGATCCCTTACGGCGAATTCTGCGAGAACAATCATCTTCTCGTCCCATGCGGGTACACGAAAGAATGGCACAGGGAGGAGGTCCTCTCCAAAGGAGAACTTCCAAATGATTGGGAGGATCCCACTTACGAAAGAGCAAAATCCATGTGCAAGGACCTCGGAGTTGCACTTCACCCGAAATACAATCTGTTCTGGTATGATGTAACACTGGAATCTGTCAAGACCCTTCGTTCCAACATACTCGAAAAAGGTCGCATAGAAAAGGTTTTGACAGTACCCTTGGAACCTGGAGTGAAAAGGATCCTTGAAGACCTATGCGCACCGCACAAAGTGAAAAACGGACACATCGACGTGGAGGAAAAGTATTCCCTGCCTATATTGGAGTGTTTGGGACTGTCGGTCAAAAATAACTCTATAATCTCGGTCAAAGAACTCAATGGCGAAGACACACTTGCAGCGATAAGTGATGCCGCCGGTTTTGAAGTAAGAGCAAAGGCCAGGACCCGTATCGGGACCAGAATGGCAAGACCTGAAAAAGCCAGAGAGAGGGAGATGTCGCCTAAGATCCATGCTCTGTTCCCCGTGGGAAAAGACGGACAATACGGAAAGGACATCGCATCCGCGATCAAAGCTTCCAGAAGCAGACCTCCGAATCTGAATTCCAATGCAGGATATACTTTAAGCATCGAAGTCGGGAAGAGAATGTGCCCGAAATGCAATTCCCACACCTTCCGTTCGTGGTGCAGAACATGCAACACCCACACTTCAAGCGTCGGAAGTAAGAAATCATACGGAGGCGGCGGAGAGATGAACATCAACATCGGTGAGGAATTCGATGCCGCCCTGATGCATGTCAGGGAAAGATCTGTAGGATGTCAGATGTCTTGACGGACTTCTTTCCAGATCAAAAACGCCGGAAGCATTGGAAAAGGGGATATTACGATCCAAAAATGATGTTTCTATGTTCAAAGACGGTACTATCAGATATGATATGACGGATGTTCCGTTGACTCATTTCAAACCGAAAGAAATAGGACTAACCGTCCAAAAAGCCAACGAATTGGGATATGTCCACGACTGGAACGGCGTTCCTTTAACGGATGAGAATCAGATCTGTGAATTAAAAGTGCAGGATATCATCCCTGCAAAGGACTGCGGCGATTTCCTGATCAAAGTGGCAAAATTCCTTGATGATGAATTAGAAAAATTATACGGATTGGACCGATACTATAACGTAGAGACCAGGAATGACCTGATCGGACACCTCACATTCGGGTTGGCCCCCCACACATCCGGGTGTATCCTCTGCCGCATAATCGGGTATTCGGACATAAGAGGATGTTATGGTCATCCTTTCTTCCACGCCGCAAAGGAAGGAATTGTGACGGTGACGAAGATTGCATCATACTCGCCATGGACGGGTTGCTGAACTTCTCCCGCTCGTTCCTGCCCGACAGAAGAGGCGGACTCATGGATGCTCCCCTCGTTCTCACCACCAGATTGGATCCGAACGAGATCGACAAAGAGGCACACAACATAGATTGTCTGAGAAGCTATCCTTTAGAATTTTACAAAGCGGCCATGGAGATGAGGGACCCGAAAGAACTGGAGAAGATCATGGACCTCATATCCGGGCGCATAGGAACTCCCCTGCAATACGAAGGATTGGGATTCACGCATGACACCGCGGATATCTCCGAGGGGCCAAAAAGCTCCGCGTATACCACGCTTGAATCGATGATGGATAAAATGGATGCCCAGCTTTACCTGGGAAAGAAGATAAGGGCTGTTGATGAGAGGGATGTTGCCATCAAGGTCATCAACAAACATTTCCTCCCAGATATGGCCGGTAATCTTAGAAGTTTCAGCACCCAGACTGTAAGATGCACAAAATGCGGAGAGAAATACCGCCGGATACCTCTCTCCGGGAAATGCACATGTGATAATCCCCTTACTCTGACCGTACACGAAGCGAGTGTGAAAAAATATCTTGAAGTCTCCAAAGACATCGGAGTGAAGTACGAACTAGACGATTACACCAAAGAGAGAATAATGATCTTAGAAATGAGTATGAATTCCGTATTTAACAACGATAAAGTCAAAAAATGCAAGCTTTCAGATTTTTATTAAAATGAAGGCCGCAGACCAGCGGTCTGCGACCGTTTGAATTCAGGGCAAAATTACCCAAGTTGCATTTACACTTCCCCACTTGGAGTCGTCCTTATACAGATCCAAAAGGTCACTGGGGACATGAATGGTGAACATCGGTGTATCGAAGAATACACCATCGCCCAGAGTGACTATTTCGCCCGAAGCGGATTCCGGTAAATATAGATCCTGGAATTTCTCACAACCCCAAAATGCATAATCTCCGATAGTCTTCACGCCGCTCCCGATCGTGATGGTCTCGAGTAAAGAACATTGAGAGAATGAAGTATTTCCAATTGATACAACGCTGTCCGGAATCGTAACGGTCTTAAGTTGACACCCTGCGAATGCACTGCTTCCGATGGTCTCCACACCGTTCCCGATCACGATCGTTCGGAGCGGACACCCCCAAAATGCATCAATTCCTATGACCTTCACGCTATCTGGAATCGTGACAGTAAAGATTGGACATCCTGAGAATGCATCGTTTCCAATGACCTTCACGCTGTTCCCGATCGTAACAGTCAGGAATGAGCAACCATAAAATGCATAGTCCACGATAGTTTCTATACCATTCCCGATCACGACCGTCTCGATAAAGTCGCAGTTTCTGAATGCGTTGTCATTCATGCCTACTATCCTGATGCCATTGAAATATTCTGGGATCAACAGGTGAGTAGAATAGAAAGTGCCTCTTGACACGATACCATCAACGCTGTACTCAAGTCCCGCACTTCCCCATTGGGCAACCAACGTGAGATCTGAAGTGATATCATTATTGATGTCAAAGAACTCATCAGCACAACTCCAATATGCGAACTCATATCCATACCGCGCAGGGGTGGGAGGGTCCGATATGGTCTCGCCTTTTGTTACAGTGATACTGACATTATCATCAACACCGTTGTTGAGCTCGAAAATTACAGTACACTCGAAAGTTGATTCATCGTCGTTATCTTGATCCTCGCCACCACCCGGGGGTGCTATCAGCATTAACAGTACGGCAATGAGAATCGAAACCAATGTCATAAACAAATTATTTGGATTCATATTCCTGTCCTCCCCGAACATGCAATTGTCCAAGGTTGACGAATTTATACAGATGATTCGTATATAACAATTCCTTTTTCAAAATTCAAACGACTGTAAAAGACTTGCTGTTTTATTAACGATATGATATTAACGAACTGAAACATTCGTGAGATATCTTGACTCAAATAACAGATCTCTCTGATAAGGTTAGTAAACGTTCAAATCTGCAAGATGATCACAGTTTTCAATAAAAGAAGAAAATAAGGGCTTTCGCCCGTTTAATTTAAAGTCCTTCTATCTGAGAAAGCATATCGTTGGACTCGGACGCGAGAATCTCGAGTGCTTTGTCCAGAACTTGCTGCGCAGTAAGGGATCCGTCGGTCTCGAATTTGAAATAGAATGTCTTGTCGTCATCCATGTACTTGTATCCGACACCGAAAGCTGCCTGCCATTTGACATGTTTCTTTGCTGTCCCCATGATCGCTGTAGCGTAGATGAGCACTGCCTGTCCGTCCGTGAGCTCAACGATGGGTATGAACTCATCCTTGACTTTAAGGTCCGAATTTCCGAGAGGCACCATGTCTCCGGACATGACTGTGCACGGTCCGATCTTGTTCAGACTGTACATCAATGTACAGCTGGGACACCCTTCTCCGCCACAGACACAGTTCTCTTTGTATCCGAAGAGCTGATGATCTGTCGGAACAGGCACCATTCCGAGCCTGTGTGCAACTATCTCATCGAAGAGAGGAGTTACGCTTTCGTACTCCTTGTCATCGACCATGATGGGTCCCAAGTGGAACTCCACCTTGTCGATGGCCATCTTCGGAATATCTGACAGCATTGTTCTTCTGAGGGAATTCGCCATGGCCGGAGAGGAATTGCGGAGTATGAATACTCCTTTTCTCTCTGCCATTTCGATTATTTCTATGTCCATGAGACAACTCCCTCAGACCCTGCGCCCTCTGCGACCGCCCTTCTTCTTGGTCCCGTCGTGGGGTATCGGTGTCACATCCTCGATGCGACCGATCTTGAGTCCTGCTCTGGCCAACGCACGTATGGCTGCCTGAGCTCCCGGACCCGGAGAAGCGGATTTGTTACCTCCGGGTGCACGCACTTTGACGTGTATCCCGACGATATCCCTCTCTCTGGCAACCTCAGCGATCTTCTCTGCGGCTTTCTGAGCTGCATACGGTGAAGATTCATCCTTTGCCTGTTTGACGACCATTCCTCCTGTCACTTTCGCGATGGTCTCCGCTCCNGTNATGTCNGTCAGGGTGATCATGATGTTGTTGTAACTGGCATAAATGTTGGCTATTCCCCATTTTGATGTCATTAGATCTCACCGTCCTCGATTGTTATTCCTGCTTCCTCAGCATCGGACTTGGCTACAGCCGCGGCTTCCTTATCGGCTTTCTCTTTGATCGCTGCTTTAGCAGCAGCGCTGGCTGCTATCTGTTCTGCAGACATTCTCATTGGGTGCATATCGTCGGTGAAGGGGGATGCTGCATTGTAAACAACGGATGCCTCCTCTTCTCTTGTGACGATGTAACCGGGAACAGTAACCCTGTGGCCGTTAATGTGAACGTGTCCATGGGTTATCATCTGCCTAGCCTGTTTGATAGTCGTTGCCAATCCCTTGTCGAAAACGACGGTCTGCAGACGCCTGGAAAGGATATCTCCTTCCTTGAGAAGAAGGATATCGTTAAGCGTTGCACCTGCGACTGGCAATATGCCCATGCGTGCGCACTTCGAGGAGAGCGTCTGCCTCGATCTTGGCTTGAGCGTCTCCGCCTCTCAGCCGTGCCTGAAGTTCCCTGGATTGCTTTCTGAAGTTCCTGAGAACCGTCTGTGCTTTCCATACTTCAGTCTTGTTCTTGAGGCCAAATTCGCGAACGATCTCAACCTCTGCTTTTATCCTCTCGCCCTGCCAGGGGTGAGACGGGGTGTCATACGACCTGCGTGAAAATTTTGGATCTCCCATTCATACCACCTCAGGATGATTTCCTCTGGACACCCATTGTGAGTCCTTTTCTTCCGTTGGAACGCGTCCTCTGACCTCTGACCTTGTGACGTGTCTCGTGTCTTATTCCGCGGTAGCAACGTATCATCTTCATTCTGTTGACATCATCTTTCTGGATGATATCCAGATCGTTTCCGATCAAGTGCATGTCTGCACCTGTCTCATAATCCATCTGTCTGTTCACAGCCCAATGGGGAGCATACTCCACATATGTGAGGACAAGTGCCTCGATCTCTTTGACCTTCTCGTCAGACAGTGTTCCGATCCTTACGCTGGGGTCCACTTTGGCCTTCCTTGCTATGACCTGTGAAACCCTTTTTCCTACGCCTTTTATGCTCTGAAGTCCGATGACAGTTTTCTTCTGACCGTCGATATCGCTGTTCGCGATACGGACAATGAAGTTGAAACTCTCATCTTCAGCTTTAGGCGCATCTTTCTTTGCCTTTGCCATTTTCATTCCTCCGTAAATGTTCCCTTTGGGAAGTAATCAAGCGCCTTTCTCCTATCGGATGCGCTCTCAGTGTTCGTACACAGACGGGTCCTGAGTTTACGTGAAGCTTGGGATTATATTATTATTAATAAAGGTTGCCTTCCGCTTTCGAGTAGTAACTAATCACCCTACGTATAATGTCGTCTAATGAGAACGTCAAAAGTTGTCATTATGACCGCAAAATAATGCATAGTCCCATACGGAAAGTATTAGACTACAGTACAACATACATGTATTCCATTTAATGCCCACCGTGACCGTAGTCGTTCCCGTTCTTAACGGTTCCCGTTTCGTGGAAAGTTCTATAACTTACATTACCCAGCAAGAATACCGAAGCTTAGAAATACTGTTCATCGTAGACTCCAAAACCGTTGATGACACCGTTGAGAAGATAGAAAAATTCAGCAATGACCTTCCAAACTGCAGGGTGATAATCCAAGAAGACCCATACGGCCTGTCCGGATCCAGAAACATCGGATTGGATGAAGCTCAAGGAGAATACATTTGGTTCATGGATATCGATGACCGGCCTTATCCGGATTTCATCAGCACCCTGGTCAAATTGATCGAGGAACATGATGCCGATGTGACAATATCGAATTTCGTTCGATCCTCGAACATCGACTCAAAAGAAACATGCAAAAAAGGCAGGAAGACCGTACTCAGCAGAGAACAGGCAATGAAGGCTCTGATGTCGGATAAAATACCGGTCACTGCGTGGAGCAAACTCATCAAAACCGATTTCCTAAGACAGAATGACATCAGGTTCTATCCCGGATTCGCAGAAGATATCAACCATACATACAAAGTGCTGAATGCCTGTTCGAGGGCGGTTTATTTTTCAAAACCGATGTATCTATATTTCCAAAACTCATTGTCCATCTGTGCATCCCTGGGCAACGAAAGAGGACGGGAAGAGATCAGGACCTATGGAGAGTTGGTGGATCTGTTCAAAAACACTGATATGGAGGGGAAAATTTGCAGAAGGTCGGCGATAATGATGCTTCGATCATCGATTCATATGGACTACAAGACCTATCGCAGTTATGTGAAAAGCGATGAATTTCTAGATATTGGTAAGTTATATTTGCGATTTCCACTATCTTTGGAATTCATTTGTGTACGATTGTCTCCTTTTCTGTATTATTACGGGTTACAATTCTACCTAAAGTTTTTCTACTATCGCGAGTTGAGATATTATACAAAAATCTGAGGGGAACACTTGAAGGCACTTGTAACAGGAGGGGCGGGATTCATAGGCAGTCATCTTTGTGAAGCACTGCTAAATATGGGAATTGAAGTACTGTCAGTGGACTACAGAAGAGATCTCAATAACATCGAATCCATAGATTCGAAGAACTTCGAACATCATTCATTCGATGTCAACAAAAAAGAAGATCTCATCGATGTATCGAAGAATTGCGATCTGCTCTTCCATCTGGCTTCGAACTCCGACATACATGCCAGCGAATCTGATACCGCGGTAGATTTCAGAAACACACTTCAATCCACATGGTCCGTTATGGAAACTGCGAGGGTCAACAATATCAAAAAAATATACTTCTCGTCAACCTCGGCTGTGTACGGGAACAACCCCGATGTCTTCTTTTCCGAATCCATGGGGGACATTTGCCCGATATCATACTACGGCGCATGCAAATTGGCCTCAGAATCAATAATCTCCTCATATGCCCACATGAATCGCATGAATGCCCTGATATTCCGTGCCTCCAATGTCATAGGGCCGAGATTGACCCACGGCGTGATATTGGACTTCATGAAAAAATTAGACAAGGACCCGAAGAATCTGGAGATCCTCGGCAATGGTCTTCAGACCAAGGAATATGTCCACATCGACGATCTGATCAAGGGTGTATGCGACTTTATGTTCAGGGTTGAACAACGAGTCAATGTATTCAATATTTCCACAGAATCCGCTGTCAACGTGAATTTCATCGCAGACACCGTATGTTCATTTTTGAAGTTGGATGATGTGAAATATCACTATACTTCAGAGCCCTATGGATGGAATGGCGATATACCAAAATTCAGGTTAGATATTTCAAAAGCCAGATCAAACGGATGGACATTTAAGTACGACTCGTCCGCTGCCGTCATAAACACGGTCAAACACTACGCAAAAAACTCCTCGTAGTGACCACAAAAAAACACGACAAATACTATGCTGGGATATTTCGATTGATGATTTTGTTTATGAAAAAAACGAATGATTACTAAATTACATAAAAAGCAGTTACAATAAAAGTTTTATAAAGTCTGTTACTCCATTACAAGTTACAGTGTTGAAACTTAACAACAACGAACCTATGGATTTGCATCCATATAACGTGATTAGCCATCACAGATGCGAAAAATCAGCACTGATGGGCGCTATCAAATAGTCAGCCAGGGGGTGAAATCTACGCACATAATTGTTCAAGCAGGGGGACAAGGGAGCAGATTAAAACACCACACGTATAACAAACCCAAAGCACTGGTTTCTATCGATAATGAGCCAATCATTTTTCATCTATTCAATAAATTTCCGAAAGATCATTTTCAGATAATCGCCGACTATAAATCGGATGTCTTAGAAAGATATCTAGAAACGTACGCAACAAACGTTGACTACAACATCGTCAACGGTCTCGGATGCAAAGGAACATGCTCGGGCGTAAAATATGCCCTCGAAGCACTTCCAAAAGGCGAAGAATTCATTCTTATCTGGTCCGATCTGATCCTTCCAAAGGATCTGTCGGTCCCGGAAGACGGACACAACCATATCGGAATAGCAAAGGGGCTTGACTGCAGATGGGGATTCGTGAACGGCAGTTTTGAAGAGGCATGTACATGCGACAGCGGAATCGCGGGGATGTTCGTCTTCAAGGACAAGGAGGAGATATCGGATGTTCCCCTGTCCGGAGAGTTCGTAAGATGGCTCAAGAGCAAGAATCTGAAGTTCGACGTCTTGGACATCACCGGAACAAGAGAATACGGCCTTATTGAGAAATTGAATCTGCCCGCAGAAGGGAAATGCCGCCCCTTCAATGCCATCAAGAAAGAAGGAGATTGCCTCGTCAAAGAAGGTGTCGATGAGGTAGGCAAAAATCTGGCTACCCGCGAAGTAGCATGGTACAAACATGTTATGAAGCTGGGATACTCGTCAATACCTAAGATACACTCATTCGAACCTCTGAAAATGCAATACATACAGGGGAAGAACATCTATTCCTACAAATTCGACAAAGAAAAAAAGGAAATGGTTCTTAACGACATAATAGACAATCTGCGTTCTTTGCATGAACTGGAAAAGGTCAGCGCACATCAGGAAAGCATGAAGGAAGCATACTTCACCAAGACAATATCGAGGATGAACACCGTCAAGAAATTGATTCCTTACACCGACCAAAAAACGATAAGGATCAACGGAACGGAGTGCAGGAATATCTTCTTCGTACAGGATGAGGTCGAAGATGCGATAGACCATCTGAACTGCCCCGAATTCTGCCTCATCCATGGAGATTGTACATTCTCTAACATGATGCTGGAAAATGACACTACGCCTGTGCTTCTGGACCCGAGAGGATACTTCGGTCTGACTGAACTGCACGGTGATCCTGCTTACGACTGGGCAAAGTTATATTATTCGCTCTTCGGGAATTACGATCAATTCAACCTCAGAAGATTCGAACTCAAGATCGACGGAGAGGTCTTATTAGACATCCAGTCCAATGGATGGGAAGATATGAGTGATCAATTCTTCGATATTCTCTCCGATGAGGTCGATGAGGAATCAATGAAACTCATGCATGCCATGATATGGTTGTCTCTGACGACCTATGCAAGAGACGATTACGACTCCATTTGTGGAGCATTCTATAATGGACTTTACCACCTTGAAGATTACTTCAGGAGTCGGGAGGATTAATATTGAAGGACTATTTTGAGGAAAATTTCGAAATCGTCAGGAAGTCTTTGAAAAGTGTCGATAATGGCACTTTCGACCGCCTGTGCAGCAATTGTGTGAGTGCTCTTAAGAGTGAGGGAAAAATTATCGTCACCGGATTGGGAAAGAACGTCCCTATATGCGAAAAATTCGCAGGGATGATGTGGTCTCTAGGACTTAACGCCGCATTCATGCACACAAACACGGCAATGCACGGAGATCTTGGGATGATCCAGGAAGGGGATGTCGTGATCGTACTCTCAAAAAGCGGAGAGACTATGGAATCCGTATACCTGATGGAGCACCTAAAGAACAGGGATATCACTGACTGGGCGATAACATTCAATTCGCAGAGCAGCCTTTCGCGTGCTGCGTCCAACTCATTGTCACTAGCGCTTGAGAAAGAAGGGGATCCATGGAATATCGTCCCCAATAACTCGACGACCGCCTACCTGATATTACTTCAGACCCTGGTTTTGAACATCTGCGATAAAATGGATGTCGAATTAGCAGATTTCAAGAAAAATCATCCCGGCGGACACATCGGAAAAGTGCTGGAAAAATAAGAGACACCGTCGTGTTTATTTCAACAGACGATTTTCCTCATTACATCCCAGAATGTAGTCTAGATTATTCACACTTTTTGAAAGGAAATTTATCATGTCGCTCAACAGCTGTTGCGCAGAACAGGAAAGTATCACCAATTGAAACGGTCTTCCGACCTCGTACTTCTTGCCGATGCTGCAGTGCACCATCTGTTTACTCCTAAGACTTTTCACGGATTTTGAAACACTCGATTGTGTCATATTCAGCAGTTTTTGGATCTCCAGGTGTGTCAAACGATTATACACGATCAAGCAGATTATGATCTGGGTCTCACACGTATTGTAAGCTGTACCCGACATCATCACTTCCAATGATTTCAATGCAGAATTCAATCGATCAACGTTGGCGCCATCAAAGCGCGAGGGCCTGTCGATCAGATCGGGATCATAATATCTGGTCACGTCTATATCCAGCAATGAAGTAAGCGGGTTGATCGTATTTTTTTCTGATACCGGATCTTTATTCATCGCCACTACCTTCAACTGCCGTGATCAATAATGCACAGGATAGAGCTCTGCTCTCGCACGGATTCCTTTCCATCATTGAACAGAGTGATATTCTTTCTCACATTTAATAGATCATTGTTCATTCTCTTCGCTCCAGATCTTCACAATGATGTTGATGATCTTATCCATGAGTTTCAAAAATTCCACACCAGAGTATTCCAACTCGACGACCTTGTTCGTCAGTCCCATCTTCCTCAGACTGAAGTAGTCGATATTCTTCCCGGGTCCCCAGAAAAGATAGGGATTGTATATGATAATCTTCTCGCAATCCAGAGATGATATGACGTCGCATAATCCATTTCTTGACGATATGAATAAGCCCGCATATTCGATGTAGGATTTCATTTTTTCATGAGGCAGATTGAGAGCCACTGTCCCGTACGTGGGCAATTCTCCTCCTGCACAATTCGTACATGCCGTGTAGCCTCTCCATTTTAGTTTTGCGACCAATTGGATCCAGAACCACTCCGGAAGACGATCCAATGTGTTCACATAAGGGGATATTACTATTGTTTTTCCGGGAATGAGTGAATTTTCTTCAAAAAATTCCCTTGCCTCATCTTCACAGTCTTTGAATTTCGGAATCGTCTGTTCGATATCGGAACCGAAGACCCCATTTTTGAACATGTCGAGGAAGTTGTAACTGTTATAATTTCTCATTCTGTCAGATACGCCGGCTTTCAATTGCGGCGGATCCGCGTGTAGAACCACTATACGCGCCACATCGAAGCCCACGAACATACCTAGGTTCAAAATATCGTCTGCTTCGACCTGTGTGACGTTCTTTACGTTCTCAAAACCAAACAGCTTGCATATCTTTTGACCTGCCGCGCCGATCACACAGAGCACATAGCTCTCGATGTTACGTTTCTTTATGTAATCCTGAAGAAAAGATGCCGCAATGAAAACGTCCCCTGTGCCCTTGTATGGGAACAGAAACACATAACCTTCATCATCGATTTCTGCACGGACGTTCTTCAGGATTGTCAATCTTCTTTTCATCACGATATTGTGATATCTGACGATCTTCATGTCGCCGGAATCGGTCTTCATATCCGCTTTGGCCTTATTGATGATATCGTCTTTCAGTTTCATTATAAACATCCCAAGAATTTGATGATGCTCATGTCGTCGCCTTCGTAAGCGGGTCTTTCAGTATTGTATTGGAAGGGAATCAGGAAATAGATTCCGATAGCCACAAGCATCTCCTTCGTAAGCCCTCTCGCACCCACGAGACGATACGCCGTTCTCCCTTCCGGTTTGGAAAGGGAGATGAACAATATTTTCTCAAAAGGACTCAGACAGTACAGGCTGATCAACCCATCTATTTCCTCTTGAGACACTTTCATTATCTCTTTGATCTTCCCCGTGAACATCTCTGCGGTCTTCGCGACCGCTTCGCTGCTTGTAACTATGAGTGCACTCTTCTGAAGACTCCTGACCAGTGCTTCATCCAAGTAGAGCAATCCATAGAAATTACATTCATCGTCACCGTCCGGAAACACCACTATTGTTGGACAATCGTCAGGATCGGACATGTATTCATTGCAGATCCGTCTGTATAATTTTTTTCCAATTTTTGCCAATTCCAATTTTTCTTTGGATTTTTCGGAAATAACGTCCAACATCATGATTTCACACAATCGTTTTCATACAACAATCAACCGAAGTATAGATAACACTTCCTGTTTCATATCGCTTCGTCGAAACTTTGATTAAACGGCAGCTATAACTGGGAATTACTGCTTATTTTCAATAAAGATAACGGTGCGTCCTTGTTACCTTGTTCCGCCGCAAGTCTGAACAGTACCTTTGCCTTTTCAAGATCCCTTTCGACACCTACTCCGTCTCTGTACATATTACCCAGCTGATTCCTTGCAACATGATTGCATGCATCCGCGGCCATCTTGAACATCGCAAACGCAGCCTCGGGATCTCTCTTCACACCGATGCCTCTGAGGAGTATGTTCCCATATTCTATCTGAGAATTAATATGCCCGGATTCCGCTGCCTTCCTGAACCATTCCGCTGCCACATCGCTGTCTGCCATGGTTATGGCACCGTCTTTCTTCAACATTCCGAACGTGAATTCCGCGGCGATGTTGCCGTTCTTTGCACCCTTTTCATATATGTTCACTGCCACTGAAGTGTCTGTATCGATGTCGTAACGACAGATCTCTCCGACAGTGTTCTGAAGTTTCAACCTGCTTTGTTTCGAAAATGCATTGAACCATCTGTTTGATTCTCTCATATCGACTTCTGTACCGACCCCGTCCCTGCACATCGTCGCAACCTGATACATGGAATTAGCATCTCCGGCTCTTGCGGCCTCGCGATACCATTTGAGTGAGGAGGAAAGATCCCTTTCGACTCCCATACCTTTTTTGAACATGGATGCCAACTCTGTTTTGGCCTTCATATTACCGTTATTCGCAGAAACGGTCAGCCATTCCACTGCTTTAACGGGATTCCTATCCATCCCTATTCCGTCTCTGTACATCACACCGATCTGATGCTGAGACCATATATCTCCGCTCTCGGCTGACTTATAGAACCATTTGAATGCTGTTTTCTGATCTTTCGGCACGCCGATTCCATCTAGGAAAACACGTGCCAATGTCGCCTGAGCCCTGGCATTCCCTTTTTCCGACAATGCTGTAAGTAATTCGACACAATAGTCCCAGCCGTCGTCCTCTTCATCTCCGCTCAGTATCTCCGCCACACGGATCCTTGCTTCTGTATTGCCTGCATCGGCAGCCATATTGAACCAGACACATGCTTCCTTTTTCCCTTCAGGGGTGTTATTTTGTTGAAGCATCATCTCTCCCAAATTCAATTGGGCCTCCGTCAGTCCGGATTCTGCCGCCTTCTTGAACCATTTGAAAGCTTCTTCTTGATTTGCTTCCACATCCCTTCCGTCTCTGTACAACACTCCCAGATTGTTCTGGGAGACTATGTCCCCGGATTCTGCTGAGGTCACTATGGATTCGAAGGAATCCGTCAGATCCTTCCTGTAATGATAACAGACAGCACTGGTCTCACCTATCTCTCGTACCTTCCCTGCCTCGATCCATATTACACGGTCGCACATCTCTTCAACTGTGCTCATCGAGTGAGATGCGAGCAAAATGGTGGTCCCGCCTTTCTTCAGATCCCTCAATGCAACATTACATTTGGATCTGAATCCTATGTCACCGACAGACAAAACTTCATCGATGATCATCACATCGCTTTTTATGTGTATGGCAATCGCGAATGCCAATCTGGCATGCATACCTGATGAATAGACCCTGAGTGGATCGTCGATACGGTCTCTGAGCTCAGAGAATTCAATGATATCCTCTATAATAGCATCCATATCTTTTGCGGAAAGACCGTACATCGACCCTTTGATGTAGATATTCTCCCTTCCGCTCAACTCCTGGTGGAATCCCATACCCAATTCAAGTATACTGGCGACTCTCCCTCTGACCTCTATCTCACCGAAATCAGGATACATGACTTTAGAAAGCATCTTCAGGATCGTACTCTTACCCGATCCGTTCCTGCCGAGAAGCCCCACGCTCTCTCCCTTTTTGACCTCGAAACTGATTCCTTTCAGCACCACTCTTTCTTCGAATTTCCTTTTGCGGAGCACCGATATTGATGATTGGCTTTTCGGAGTAATGGTACCCACAGTAAACGTTTTCCTGATGCCTCTGACCTCAACACTGTTGCCTTCTTTCATTATAACTTCTCCGAAAATCTAGGTTCTAGTCTCTTGAATATCAACAACCCTGCCGCTAGAGCCACAAACGCCATCACGACGCATAACAAAAAATCTAAGAGAGCGGGGAAAGTGCCGTAATATAGCAATGAGTGGAACGACTCGATAAAATACGTCATAGGATTGTACTGATTTATCACGTCAAGCAGCGAAGTTCTGCCTCTGATGTAAATGATGGGAGTAAGCCACATCCACAAAAACACTATGATGCCTACTCCGTACGACACGTCACGACGATATACATTCAGAGCAGACAACATGAGTCCCAACCCTATCACAAATATCGTTTCCAAGAGAATAATTACCGGAATCAATGGAAACACTATCGGGTTTAACTCAACAGCGCTCAGATTCAGAACATTGCCTATTGGTATTATCGCGATCAAAATACAGTATGAAATCAAGAACACGATAAGATTCGTTACCACCGAAGAAAACACCAGTATTTCACGCGGGAAATACATTTTATTGACCAGGTTATGATTCCTCACAAGGCAGTTCGTGGAATGCTCCAGAGACGCAGCGAAAAAAGACCATGCTAACATACCGATAGGTAAGTAAATCCAATAATCCTCTATGGCCCTTCCCGTTATAATCGTGGTAAAAACGATTCCGAACACTATGATCGTAGATAACGGATTTATGATATGCCACAAGTAACCCAGTACGGAATTTCTGTACTTTCCTTTGAAGTCTTTCTTCACCAATTCAAAGAA